>OHPH01000094.1_pt1 | contig 49344 bp, 38 predicted proteins | sample 1577681 | NCBI WGS metagenome assembly OHPH01 (sample SAMEA3879603, study PRJEB24766) | human gut metagenome | biome: human-associated habitat; feature: feces | place: USA | collected 1985/1987 | reverse complement strand
TATATTTATGTGTATATTTATGTGTATATTTATGTGTATATTTATGTGTACATTTATATGTATATTTATATGTATGAAATACATTGATAAATATAGATAATTATTTATACGACTTCGCACACGCAAACCTGCATTACCGCTGGCATATGGTGTGTTCCGAAGAAATATATGAACTGCCACAAGGTTCCATTAAACTTCGGTGACGATAAAAAGCAGACTGATAAAACAGACTATCCGGATGCATTTTTTGTGGCTGACTTCATATATTTCTGAGGAATATACCATATGCCGGCGCACCATCACAGCCTGCCGGTGCGAAGTCCCTACCCACAAAAATAAAATCGAATAAATATATAGCATAGAGGAAACAAACCATGAAAATAGTATTTTTAGATTCCAAAACAATTGGTGACGACATTGACCTTTCCGAATATGACAAGCTCGGAGAGGTTGTCAAATATGATTTTTCGACAACAGAGGAAGCAGCGGAGCGCACAAGGGATGCTGATGTGATTGTTTTAAATAAGGTCGAGGTAAATGAAAAATCTATAGGACAGGCAAAAAATTTAAAGCTCGTATGTGTGACTGCAACAGGCACAAACAATCTGGATAAAGAATATCTGGCAAAAAGAGGCATTGAATGGAGAAATGTCGCAGGGTATTCTACAGAGACAGTGGCGCAGCATACGTTTGCACTGCTATTTTACCTGCTTGAGAAGCTGAGATATTATGATGATTATGTGAAGAGCGAGAAATATGTGGGTGATACGTCGTTTACGCATTTTTCCAATGTGTTTCACCAGATTAGCGGCATGACCTGGGGCATCGTGGGGCTTGGAAATATCGGAAGACGCGTGGCTGATATCGCAAAGGCTTTTGGCTGCCATGTGGTTTATTATTCTACATCAGGAAGAAATTCGCAGCCGGGCTATGAGAGGGTGGATTTTGATACTCTGCTTACCACGTCTGATATCGTGTCGGTGCATGCACCGCTCACAGATGATACACTTGGTCTGATGGACAAGGCTGCGTTTGAAAAGATGAAAAAATCTGCGATATTTTTAAATCTTGGCAGAGGTCCTATAGTGAATGAAGCGGATCTGGCACAGGCGCTTATGGATGGAGAGCTGGCGGCGGCAGGTCTTGATGTGCTGGCGCAGGAGCCTATGAGTGAGGACAATCCGCTCCGTGCGATAAAGGATTCAAACAAGCTGATTATCACACCGCATATTGCGTGGGCAAGCGTTGAGGCAAGAACAAATCTGATGCACATTATATACAGTCAAATTGAGGACTTCTTTGCTAATTAGGAAATATAATTTAAAATCAAATCGCAACATTAAGAGAAAGCACTAAGAGAAAGCATTAAGAAGCAACATTAAGAAGCATCATTAAGAGGAAGCATTAAGAGGCAATATTAAGAGGCAGAAATGAGCATCAAATTTGAGATAACAAAACAAAACAACATACATTTTGGAATTATAGCAGCAGCGGCCGCGCTGGTAGGTTACTTTACATCGGCAAGCTGGTGGGTGATTCTTTTTTTTGCGGCAGCATATTTTGGGCTTGTAAATGTGAAGCTTGAGCTTCCGGTAAAGCTGTCGTGGCTTTGGGCTGCGATACTGCTTGTCATCGGAGCGATACTATCTGTTTTTTCGGTGCAGTATGTGCTGCTGACGGATGAGGACTTTGTGAAAACCACCGATATGGTATGCGTGGTGAATGTGGTTCTGGCGCTCGCCATATATCTGGTGATACTTTTTATCACAAACAACACGAGGCTGACATGTACCATAGCATCAATTGCCATACTCGCGTTTGGATTTATAGATTACTTTGTCTATGAATTCCGTGGCAATGAGTTTACGTATGCGGATTTGAAGTCAGCGGGAACAGGACTTTCCGTCGTGACAAAATACAAATTCGTCATAGACTACAAGTTTTTGTATGTGATTCTGGCGGCTGTTTTGTATATAGTGCTGGTAAGGCGCATAGAAGTACAGTTCGAGTCAGCTATCCATATGAGGATTATTTCGATTCTTCTCACAATAATATGCGTGCTGTATGTCATCATGAATTCCATGTCACTGAACACCGAGACCTGGGAGAAAAAGGGCACGTACAGAAACGGCTATCTGCTGAACTTTGTGCTCGGCATAAGGGACAGCTTTGTGAAGGCACCTGATGGCTACAGCAAGGCAGCAGTTGACAAGATAGCGGGCAATTTCAAGGAAACGGACAGCTCATATTCGCAGTCTGATGCGAAAAATCCGACAATCATTGTTATCATGAATGAGTCGTTTGCGGATTTGTCGGTGGTGGGAGATTTTGAGACCAACACGCAGGTCACGCCGTTTATGGATTCTCTGAGTGAAAATACGCTTAAAGGCTATGCTCTTTCGTCCGTGTACGGTGCGAAGACGCCAAACTCTGAGTGGGAATTTGAGACAGGAAACTCGATGGCATTTCTGCCGGACGGCTCGGTGGTTTATCAGCAGTATATAAATGATGACCCGACCTCCATAGTCTCAAACCTGAAGAATATCGGCTATACGACGGTTGCGATGCATCCGTACTATGCGACAGGCTGGAGCAGAAACAAGGTTTATCCGCATCTGGGCTATGATGAGACATACTTTATAGATGATTTTGACCAGACAAAGATACTCAGGGAATATATCACTGACCAGGAGCTCTATGATAAGATTATTGACCGCTACGAGAAAAAGAGCGATGACGAGAAGCTTTACATCATGGGTGTCACGATGCAAAACCACGGCGGCTACGGTGAGAGATATGACAACTTCAATCAGGAGGTTTACAAGGTTGGAGCGTCATACACCGATGCGAACCAGTATCTGTCACTTTTGAATGAAAGTGACAAGGCACTCGAAAATCTCATCACATACTTTAAGGGTGTGGATGATCCGGTAGAGATTGTGTTTTTTGGAGACCACCAGCCGGGATTATGCAATGATTTTATCAAGCTCTTAAATGGCAAGGGCAATTCCGGACTTACAGAGCAGGAACTTGAGAATCTGTACAAGGTGCCGTTTTTCATATGGACCAATTACGAGACGGATGCACAGAAAGTTGATGTGACGAGCCTCAACTACCTGTCCACACTGACGCTTGAGAGAGCCAACATAGATCTGCCGGCATACAACCGGTTCCTCGCAGAGCTGATGGAGAAGATTCCGGCGATAAATTCAAGGGGCTATTATTCGAAAAAGAATGAGTGCTTTATGCATGTGGATGAGGCAACAGGAGACGAGGCAAAATGGATAAAGGCATACAATATCCTGCAGTACAATTCGATGTTTGACGAGAAGGACAGAAGCTCGCTGCTGTTTCCGTACCTGAAATAATGTGATGATTTGAAGCAACCATAAATACACATATGAGAAAATGAATTAATATAACTATTCAGGGAGCTAATAATGAAGCTAAGTGATTTATTACAATTTGATAACATAATTGTGCAATGTCATGATAATCCGGACGCAGATGCACTGGCAAGCGGCTTTGGAGTCTATGAATACCTGAGGATGAATGGAAAAAGTCCCAGACTTGTATACGGAGGCAGGAATATCATACACAAGAGCAATCTGGTGCTTATGGTAGACAGTCTTGGCATACCGATAGAGCATGTGGATTTTTTAGACAATCCGCAGCTGCTTGTGACTGTCGATTGTCAGTACGGTGGTGGGAATGTCACATTTTTCAAGGCAGAAAATGTAGCTGTCATAGATCACCACAGAGTATCGGGAGAGCTTCCTGCTATGAACCGTGTCATGAGCTATATGGGCTCATGTGCGACAATTGTGTGGGATATGCTTCGTGAGGAGGGCGTAGAGATAAATCGAAACCTGGCAACAGCACTGTATTATGGACTTTACACCGACACCGGAGAATTTACCGAGATAACACATTCGCTTGATAGGGACCTGCGCGATGAGGCGGATTTTGACAACACTATAGTGGCCAAATTCCGAAATGCCAACATGTCACTTGAGGAGCTGGACATAGCCGCAACAGCATTGCTGGGGCGCGATTATATAGAGGAATATCGTCTGGCGATCGTAAAGGCAGGGGCATGTGACCCGAATGTACTCGGCATCATAAGCGATTTTGTGCTGGAGGTGGATGCTATTGACATATGTATGGTATTTTCAGTGATTAAGAATGGAGTGAAGCTTTCGTTTAGAAGCTGTATAAAAGAGGTGAGCGCAAGCGAAATGGCGCAGGAAGTGTGCAGGGACATAGGCTCAGGCGGAGGGCATTATTACAAGGCCGGTGGATTTATTCCGATGGATCTGCTGATAGACAGCTATAATGTCTACTGCAAAGAAAAAGACGTGACACCAAGATTTCAGTACAGCAGCGATGGTACACACAAACGTCCTTCGGATTCTGCAATCAAATCATTATTGGAAGAGAGGATTTTTGATTATTTAAACGATACAAAGATAATTTACGGAGAAGATTTTGATACGAGTGGCTTCAAAAAAGTGGATTATAAAAAACGCCCGATACCGATGGGATGTATCATTGCAAAGGATATACTGCCTGTGGGCTGCTGCATGGGAGTGCGGACAGCTAAGGGGGATATCTCCACACCGGTTAGTGAAGATACGGTAGTCATAATAGGAGAAGACGGCAGTGTACGGATTTTAAATCTGGACAGGCTGAACAAAAGCTTCAGGATATACAAGGACTGGCGGTTTACTGTGAAACAGACAGATTATGTCCCGAAGTTCAAGAATAAGGATACGGAGACTATAGTGGATGGAATGGCACATGCCAGAGTGTGCATACCTGTTGAGGAGGATTTTTCAAGAGCATTTGTGCTAAAGCACAAGGTAAAGCTATTTAAGAATAAGGATGACAGCAGTTATATATCAGGCAGACCTGGAGATATTATGGTTCTGCCAAATGATGACAGGAATGAGGCATATATGATAAGCAAGACAGAATTTGAAAAGACACATATAGCAAAGGGTGAGGAGGAAAACCGTAAAAAAGCGGTCGTTTTCGACCTTGATGGAACACTTCTCTATACACTTGAGGATTTAAAAAATGCAACAAACTATGCATTAAAACAAAATGGCATGCCGGAGCGTACACTCGACGAGGTGCGCAGATTTGTGGGAAACGGTGTAAAGCTTCTGATGGAGCGCGCAGTGCCACAGGGGGCAGACAATCCAAAGTTTGAAAAGACATTTTCGGATTTCAAGGAATATTATGAGGCTCATTGCAATGACAATACAGCACCTTATGATGGAATCATGGAGCTTTTAAAGGAGCTTAAATTAAACGGCATAAAGCTTGCTATTGTTTCAAACAAGCTTGACCCGGCGGTAAAGGAGCTCAATCAGCTTTATTTCAAGGAGTATATGACATCGGCAGTCGGCGAGATGGAGGAAGAGGGTATACGCAAAAAGCCGGCACCTGATATGGTGCAGAAGGCACTTAAAGAGCTTCAGGTGAGTGCAGATGAAGCAATCTATGTGGGGGACTCCGATGTGGATATCGCCACAGCGAAAAACTCAGGTCTGGAGTGCGTATCTGTCACATGGGGCTTCAGGGACGTAGAGTTTTTGAAGGAGCATGGTGCAACAAATCTGATAGATGAACCGGTCGAATTGTTAAATTACGTATAATCAGGAGAACTTTGATTTATGCTTTCAGAAAAGGGATTATTGATAATTGAAAAGCTGGCAGAGCACAACAATGAGCTTGTCACATCAAAGGCTCTTGCTGCGTCCACAGGTATGTCGGAGCGAAGTGTGAAGACATATCTGAAGGAGGTGGCTGATTTTTGTGAGCAAAACTCTATGACGCTCGACAGAAAGCCGGGCAAAGGCATGAAGCCGTGCTTTAGCGATGCGCAGATAGGAAAGATTCTGGATGTGGCAGGGCGGAAATCGGCAGCAGTATCGCAGAAGAAGAGACAGAACTACATATCGTATATTCTGCTAAGTGGCTGGGATACATACACGTATGCGCTTTTTTCGGAGGAGTTAAACGTCAGCAAAAATGTCATCATGGATGATATAAATGAGCTTGACGCAGAGCTTCTGCTCTTTGGCATTAAGGTGCACAGAACGGCGGGTTACGGAATATATGCGACAGGCAGTGAGCTTGATATCAGAAAAGCCATGAGGCATTTCTGCAGGTATCCAATCAGTGATAAGCAGGTTATCAAGACCGATGACCACAGGCTTTCAAGACGCGCGGCCGAGGTGATAGCCAATAATTTCAGAAGCGTAAATCTGTCGATGGCAGTTGACATGATACATCATGTGGAGAGACGCTTTGATATCATCTTTACGGATTACACATTTCAGATGCTGGCAGAGTATATAGCCATTGCACTTTTCAGGGTGGATGTGGAGAAAGAGCTGAAGCCGGATGAGTTAGATTTGTCAAACCGAATGCGTGATGATGCAAATGATGGGGATGCGGGCACCGAAACAGAGCAGCAGGTACAGAAAAATGGATTCGTAATGACAGAGCATGAGAACATGGCAAAGGAGGCAGCAGGCTTTCTGGACAGACATCACGGCATCAGCCTCTCACAGCCTGAAATCATGTATCTGGCAATGCTTTTTTCCTGTGCCGAGGGACAAAACCGTGTTGTCATGTCCTGTGAGGAGGCACTTAGCATAGAGGATGAGATGATAGTGTATCTGTCAAATCTTCTCGCAGCCAATCTGATTGAAAATGAGCTTCTACGTGAGAGCATGCGTAGCTTTTTACCGGGCTCCATTGCGAGGACTCATTTCGGCATAGAGATAGACAATCCGTTTCTTTCGGATATCACACAATCGTATGCCAGTCTCTTTACGGTATGCTTTACAGTATCGAGATACTACGAAAAGTACACAGGCGCCATGCCGAGCGAGGATGAGATAGCTTTTATTGCCTTGCAGGTGGGCGGAGCCCTGCACAGAAATCCTATGACAGTGCGCGCAGTGTTAATCGGTGCAGCAGGCTATGCGACCGGCAGTATAATAGCGGGTAAAATAGAAAACAGGGTGCCGGATGTAAGGATAGTAAGCATTTTGTCGTCAGACCGCATAGAGCATATTGACGAGTATGACTGCGACCTCATACTCTCGACCATAGACACACAGGCAGATATCCACAAGGATATGAGATTTCTGTATGTTTCTCCACTAATCAGTGCGCAGGATGAGAAAAATATCAGAAACAAGTGCTTTGAGCTCATGACCGGACAGAGCGCGGAGGTCAGCGAGTTTTCACAGATGCTGTCGGAGGAATTTATCATATTTGAGAAAAAGGCGAAAAACCGCAAGGATGTATTAAAGCGCGCGTGCCAGCTTCTCATAAACAAAGGAATAGTGCAGAGCGAGTTTGCGAGGGATGTACTGGAGCGTGAGAAGGTGGAGGCAACCGCTGTGGGCTGCAATATAGCCATACCGCACGGAAAGCCTGAGCATGTAAACCGCTGCCAGATACTTGTGATACGCCTCGACAAGCCGATAGAGTGGGGCGAGAGAATGGCAGACATGATATTTCTGCTCGCGATAAACTTTGACAGTGTCAACACGACAAAGGCATTTTTCCATGACTTCACAAAGCTTCTGAATGAAAATGGAGCGACTGACAGGCTCAGGGAGGCTGCTTCACCTCATGAGCTTTGTGCAGCTATCCGGAAAGAGCTGGGGTGGAACTGAATATCACATTAATACAAAATTGCACCAGAGATGGTGCAATTTTGCATTTTGGGGAATATTGAAAAAACTCATACCGCACAGTACAATAAAACCATAGAAAGCAACGGACATATGACAGGCTGATGAATAGCAGAGAGCGATACAGTTAATCATATGTGTGAGCGAAATAAACAAACCAATAATTTTAAATTCAGGAGGACAAAACTATGGTAAGCAAGACAATGGTAGTAAAAGCAGCAGAGGGACTTCACATGAGACCTGCAGGAGTTATCGCAAGAGAGGCAGGCAAGTTTGATTCAGATGTAACAATCGTATTCGGCGACAAGAGAATCAACGCAAAGAGCCTTGTAAACATCATCGCAGCATGCATCAAGAAGGATGCAGAGATTACATTCGAGTGTGAGGGAGCTGACGAGGAAGCAGCACTTGCAAAGATGGAAGAGCTCGAGGCAGACAACTTCGGAGATTAATCAACCAGCAAAGTCAATCGGAGGTGTGATATGTACAAAGGAATCGCCGGCTCAGAAGGAATCGGAATCGGAAATGTGGTCATTATCGAAGAGCATGAGATAGTGATTGAGAATAAGAAAATTACAGATACAGACGCTGAAATCGCACGTCTCCAGGGAGCCATTGAGAAATTTGTAAATGATACAAACGCCATGGCAGACAGAATGGAAAAGACAGTCGGAGCAAAGGATGCGGATATCCTTCGCGGACATATCCAGATGCTTCAGGATCCGACCATAGAGGAGCAGATTACAGCGCTCATAGTAAGTGAGAAAATCACGGCAGAGAAGGCGCTCGACCAGGTGCTTGAGCAGACAGCAGAGATATTTGCACAGATACCTGATGAGCTTTTGCAGCAGAGAGCAACAGATTTCAGGGATATCAAAGCCAGAATCCTTAAGATTCTGCTTGGAATCGAGGACTATGATATCTCAGCAGCTCCGGCAGGCACAGTGCTCGTGGCACATGACCTGACACCATCCATGACAGCAGGTATCGTGGCAGAGAATATCGCAGGAATACTCACAGAGGTGGGCGGCAGAACCTCCCACTCAGCAATACTTGCAAGAGCAATGGAAATCCCGGCAGTTCTCAGTATTGATGGAATCTGCACAGCTGTCAAAAATGGTGACAGAGTGGTACTCAACGGAACAAGCGGAGAGGCAATCGTAAACCCTGACGCTGAGACAGAGCAGAAATTCGCTGGGCTGCTTGAGGAATACAAAAAAGAGAAAGAGCTCTTAAAGAAATTTGCGGGTGTGCCGACAGTATCAGCAGACGGCACAAAGGTAGAGCTTGTATGCAATATCGGAAAGCCTGAGGACGCAAAGAAAGCTGTAGAGTGTGACGGAGAGGGAATAGGACTTTTCCGTACAGAGTTCCTTTTCATGGACAGAGACACAATTCCTACAGAGGAAGAGCAGTTTGAGGCATACAAATCAGTAGCAGAGACAATGAAGGGCAAGCCTGTCATTATCCGTACACTCGATATCGGAGGTGACAAGGAAATCCCATATCTGGGTCTTGAGAAAGAGGACAACCCATTCCTAGGCTACAGAGCTATCAGATTCTGTCTCCAGAGAACAGACATCTACAATACACAGCTTCGTGCACTTGTTAGAGCCAGTGCATTCGGCAGGATAAAGATAATGGTTCCGCTTGTGACATGCGTAGATGAGCTTCGCAGTGTAAAGGCAATGGTAGCTGACATCATGAAAGAGCTTGATGCAGAGGGCATTGCATACAACAAGAACCTCGAAATCGGTATCATGATGGAGACACCGGCAGCCTGCATGATGGCGGATGTGCTTGCAAAAGAGGCAGCCTTCTTCAGTATCGGAACAAACGACCTGACAGGCTACACAATGGCAGTAGACCGTGGAAACTCAAAGGTAGCATACCTTTATTCAGCCTTCAATCCGGCAGTGCTTCGCGCAATCAAGCGTATCATCGAGTGCGGTAAGAAAGAGGGAATCATGGTAGGCATGTGTGGAGAGGCAGCAGCAGATCCAAAGCTCATTCCGCTGTTACTCGCATTCGGACTTGATGAGTTTTCAGTGAGTGCCACAAGTGTGCTCAAGACCAGAAAGACCATCGCAGACAGCAGCATGGCAGAATGCAAGGCATTGGCAGACAAGGTAATGGCATGCGCTACAGAGGCAGAGGTACAGGCAGTGCTTGCACAGCAGTAGATGCTAAATCCAAACAAGTATAAAAGTTAGTAAAAAAGTATAAATAAGAGTAAAATATAAAAGTATAACATTGAAATTTATTATAAAGACGGCTGAACCGGTGGGGACCGGGACGGCCGTCTTTTTTGTGTACGCGAAATGAAAGAGGAATATTTAGTCATTTACGATTTGGTTATCTACGATTAACTAAATTATGATTGACTAAATCATATATAAGTAATAAAATATTGTGTATAGAAATGGAGGGAGAAGAGCTATGTTTATAGGAAGAGAAAAAGAGCTTGCAACTTTAAACGGATTATATAATTCGGATAAATTTGAATTCGCAGTAATCTACGGCAGACGAAGAGTGGGGAAGACAGCTCTCATAAGCCATTTTATACAGGATAAAAAAGCAATATATTTTATGGGAGTAGAGAGCAACGAAAAGCAGAATCTGGAGAACTTTAGTCAGGCAATCATGGAATATGCTTCAGGAATAATGCCGGGGACTTCATTCGTGTCATTTCAGGCTGCAATAGAATATGTATTTAAATTATGTGAAAATGAAAGACTGGTGCTTGTCATAGATGAGTATCCATATGTGGCAAAAGCTTCGAAAAGCATGGCTTCAACCTTGCAGATGCTTATTGATAAAAATAAAGATAATTGTAAAATGATGCTTATATTATGTGGCTCATCTATGTCTTACATGGAAGATAATGTGCTGGCGTATAAGGCACCTTTGTATGGCAGAAGAACTGCCCAGATGAAAATACTTCCGTTTGATTTTGAGGATAGCTGCAAATATTTCAACGGATTTTCAGCAGAGGATATGGCTCTGATATATGGTATTGTTGGTGGTACTCCGCAATATCTTTTACAGATGAATGACAGCATAAGTGTAGAGGACAATATAAAAAATGTGTTCCTCAACCCCGCATCGGCAATCTTCGAGGAACCTGAAAATCTGTTAAAGCAGGAAGTCCGTGAACCTGCTGTATATAATGCAATAATAACAGCAGTAGCAACAGGCAGCTCCCGTATGTCGGAAATCGCAACCAAGATAGGCGAAACGACAAGTGTATGCTCACAGTATATGAAAAATCTGATTAATCTTGGCTTAATACGGAAAGAAACTCCATATGGCGAAAAGGAGTCCAGAAAATCAATATATGCAATAGCTGATAATATGTTTAGATTCTGGTATCGGTTTATACCTGATAATAATTCTATCATTAGCAGAGGTGCAACAGAACTTGCGTATAAAAGAATTGCTCCAAATCTGTCAGATTATATGGGCAGGATATTTGAAGAAATATGTATGCAGTATCTGTGGAAATTGCTGCTTGATGGGGAAGCACCTGTGGAATTTAGCAATCTTGGACGATGGTGGGGAACAGATCCACAAGAGAGAATACAGACAGAAATTGATATAATGGGTGATCAGGATAAAAGCACTGCATTGTTTGGAGAATGTAAGTGGATAAATGAAAATGTGGATGTAAAAGTACTCGAAAAGCTGAAGAAGAGAAGCAGATTATTTAGATATGAGAATGTCCATTTATTTTTATTCGCGAAAAAAGGATTTACCCAAGGGTGCATTGAGGAAGCCGGAAAAATGGGAAATGTATCGCTGGTGACATATGATCAGATATATGAATATTTAAAAGATAGAGGGATAACTGCTTTTTAAGTATATATGGATTTTTTACTGAATTTAATCAAAGTTGAGGATATAAGATGTACAAGATATTAATAGTCGAGGATGATGAAACAATTCGTAATGGAATAAAGACATTATTAGAATTACAGGGATATTATGTCGATATTGCTGTAAATGGTGTGGACGGTTTAAAGAAATTCGATGAAACATATAGCCTGGTTATTATGGATATAATAATGCCGTTGTTATCAGGTATAGATGCCTGCAAAAAATTGAGGGAAGAATCAAGTGTCCCAATTTTATTTCTTACTGCAAAATCATCAGAAATAGATATAATGCAAGGCTTTGAAGTGGGCGGTGATGATTATCTTGTGAAGCCGTTTTCCAATATGGAGCTTATATCGCGTGTCAAGGCATTATTAAGGCGTAGAAATGTATATGATAGAGAAATAATTGATGACAATGCAGGAAATGAATATATAGACAGAAAAGATATAAGGATATACGAAAATAAGAATAGAGTAGAAGTGAATGGCATAGGTGTTAAATTTACACGAAAAGAGTATGAAATAATCAAATTGCTTGCAAAACATCCTGATAGAATATACACACTTGAGGTGATTTATTCAAATATTTGGGAAGAACTGTATACATATAATTCGGGAAATACAGTTATGGTACACATAAAAAATATAAGGAATAAATTCTATGAAATATGCAACCGGGCTGTCATAGAAACTATATGGGGAAAGGGATACAAATTTGAAAAGTGATTTTAAAGCAGTAAAGGCAGTTCAAATTATATTTGGTGCAATAATATTATCGTGCTGTATATTTGGGGGGATATATGGCATAGGGGTAAATGGTCTTACTATTTTTTTTAATAATTCAAGATATATTTATGACCATGAATCTCCATATGTTCAGGAATTTCAACAGTATGTGTCTCAGAATAATATAGCCACATCAGATATATCGGAATGTGATGAATGGATGGATTATCATTGTGTTTTGTTTTGCATTATAGAAAAAGATGGAGAAGCTGTATATAGTAAATTGAATGTAGATAAATTTATTGTATCAGCGAAAAACATGTATGATAGTAGAAAAATTGCTAAATATCAACTACCGGTAAATTTTGCTGATGGAGAGGCTAATGTATATATATATGCCGGATATACTGAAAAGTATTATTTAGGAGTCATAATTTTAGGCATTGTAATATCAATCTTAAGCGGAGCTTATGTAATCTATAGATGTGTTAATAATATCATAAAAGATTATAAAGTAAATATTGGTAAGGCACATGAGCAGGAACGGAAAGCACGGGATGAAAAAGATCAATTGATGAGAAATATGGCTCACGATTTAAGAACACCATTAACGGGATTGATGACATACATTGATATCTTAAAATTGCAAAACAAATCAAATGAGAGCATTAACAAAAATTTGGATATTCTGACATCTAAAGTTAATGAATTAAGAGATCTTTCAAATCTGTTACTGGATTTTTCTATTGCAAGTTCAGACGAGAATATACATTTGGATGAGCCTTCTTTCGTAGAATATGCAATAGGAGATTATCTTTCTGAAATGCATACCATTATAAGCCAGAATGGTTTTTGTGTTAATATTGATGGCATTTATTGGGAAAAGGTTAAAGTTGCTGTAAATGGAAGTTTACTATCAAGAATATTTAGTAACCTTACTAATAATATTTGCAAGTATGCTGATATTGATGAGCAAGTGGTCATGGAAACAGTATATTCAAAAAATATATTTGAAATATGCATAAGCAACACGGTGTGTAAGGAAAAAAGCTTATTGGAGAGTACAGGATTAGGACTAAAAAATGTTGAGCTGTTGATGAGACGTATGCATGGCAGAGCAATTTACGAAACAAAAGAAAACAGCTTTTATGTAAAATTGCGATTCCCGAATACGAACTGAACTATAAACTTCAGAAATCTTTAGAAATTTTTAGAAAATTTCAGAAGTTCCTTTCTTTTTCTTTAAAATATTGTGATACGATTTTTTTGTAGATATCTATAGGAACGATTAATAAATAAATGAAAACGGAAGAGGAAAATATGCTATATATAAAAAAGTATTCGGGGTTTATTATTTCCATTGTTATAGGACTGCTCCTTTATGAAGAAGCAAATTACGCATATACATATAGAGCTGCAACTGCTTATTCTGATCATATGATATACAGACTGATACTTAGTATGGGATCCGGAAGCAGTGGCTGGAATGGAATCCTCTTTCCGATACTGGCAGCACTTCCTATGGGAATATCATATGTCAGAGAATATAGAAGCGGATATTTGAAGCTGCGCCTGCAAAAAATGTCAAGAAACAGGTATGTTGTTGTAACATTAATACAAAACGCAATACTTGGCGGCTTGGGGTTGCTTATTCCGTATGCTGTATATTGTCTGCATTTATATTTTCAGTATGGAACTAAGGCTTACTTGAATATAAAAGAGGGAGAGACAGTTATTATGTTCCATCCTGAACTGGCAGCCTCGAATACTATAGCATATGTTTGTTTACTTGGTACGTTTGTTTTATTGGCAGGAGTTACATTTGCTACATTTGCAATCGGCATATCGGCATGGATTAAAAACACTTTTCTGACACTGATACTGCCATTTGTCCTTTGCATAGCCATGGCAATATTGATACCGGATAACAGATTTGATCTGCTTTTAATATTTGCGCCTAATGGATATGCATGGGCATCTGTTCCGATAATATTAATTATGTCAGGTATATTGATTTTAACCGGTATCATTTTGTTTGCGGTAGGAGTAAAAAATAATGAAAAGTAGATGGTTGCATTTATTAATAACTATATTCATTATTTTTAGCTATATGCAATTTGAATATGTTCGTTATTGTATGGAATGTGATGCCGGATATCAGGAGTATTCATATGCCAATGCAGTTATAAATATCGTTGGAGACAGATATTTAATATTGCTTGTCAGCGGGATTTTAATTGTATGGAGCATTGCCGGATTATTGGCGGTTACACGGAATAATTTTTATCTTAAATTGCGGATTGGAAGTGAACATAGGGCAAATGTCATTGAAGTAGTGTATGCATTCAAATATGCAGTTATCATTGCAGTTATCCAGTGGGTGGTAATTAATATGATTGCTGTTGTAAATAGTTTTTATAATGTTCAGTCGCAGATGCTTCATGTGACAAAAGTGTATCAGCTATTTGGCAACTTATTGTTATTTTACTGGCTGCTGGGTTGTGTTACCATTTTATTTAACAAATTGATAAATACAGGATGGGCAGCTAATATCTGCAGTATTGTATGCCTGCTTATAAATATTGTTATCAGCAATAGGATAAGCTTTAAAGATTCTTTTATTGGAAGAAAATCATGGATTGCCCATTTGATGGTTACAGATGTAAAAACATATAGCTTTTATATTGTTTATTGGTCTGTGAGTATTGCGTTTGTTATAATGGTTATATTTTATAGAGCCGTTATACTCAACTTTTTTAAAAGACTGATTGCAATATGTGTTAAGTCATATTATGGTCTTACGTTTATGGCAGCAGTTGTTATATGGAGCATATACGGATTTGTTTCAAAACAATATATGTCAGGCATTACAGACTATTTTGCCGGATTTAAAAAGCTTGATATTTTTTTACTGCTATATTTGTTTTATCAAATGCCAATCTGGATTTTATTGTATTATTTTTTGACAAAGAACTTTTCGTTTTACTATATTCAGTTTGCCTTGAGAAAAGGAAATACAATTAGCTGGATGAAGCATCTGGCGATAATATTTCTGGTATGTACTTATCTGTATTACGGAGTGGGAATGATAGTAATAGCATTTATTTCGGGAACGGTAATAAATGTAAATTTGATAATGGAAATGAGTAATATGATTTTACAGACAATAGCCTTGTTACTGCTGGTATTTCTATGCTGGTTGCATGAAGCCGGAGATAAACATATGGGATTTATAATAATTACTATATGCCATATTGTGGCAGGAACATTATTTTCGTGGCTTCCGCTTACACAGGGGCTGTATATTTCACATATGACATCTCAGCCTGAGTGTATGGTATTTCAAATGGCAGAGTGTCTTGTTATAGGAACGGGCGTTGCTGTAATATTAAAAAATAAACAAGAGTATATAATTTTACGTAAGTGGAAGGCAGAAAATATATGAATATAGAGCTGGATAATGTATCAAAGAATTTTAAAAATCAGACCGTGTTGGAAAATGTCAATTTAAAATTGGAATCTGGGAAAATATATGGTCTTGTTGGAAGAAACGGTAGTGGAAAAAGTGTTTTATTGAAGATAATGACTGGGTTAATGGAGCCGTCGGATGGAATAATAAAATACGGAGGCATCCCTCTGAAAAAAGGACAGTATGCAAAGGATGTTGGAATAGTGCTGGACTGCATAGGCTTCATGCCGGAGTATACTGCAAAGGAAAATTTACTTTTACTGGCAAAAATTAATAAGAAAACAGGAGAAGAAAGAATCAATGAAATTCTCAAACAGGTGGGCCTTGAGCCGGATTCCAAAAAGGTTTATCGTAAGTTCTCTTTAGGTATGAAGCAGAAGCTGGCAATAGCTCAGGCTTTTATGGAAGAGCCTAAGGTATTGCTCTTGGATGAGCCGATGAACGCACTGGATGAACAGTCTGTTCAGGATATGAGAATAATGTTTAGGGAATATGTGAATAAAAAACCTGCTATTATGGTTATAACAAGTCACCATAAGGAAGACATAGAAATTCTGTGTGATCAGGTTTATAGTATAAAAAATGGATATGTGAATCTTTAGATTTCTTTAGAATTATTTATAATTCTTAAATGATTTTTCAGGTTATTCTTTATATGTATATAGTATTGTAAAGCCATAGATGTCTATGGCTTTTTTAATGTTTGGTAGTATTGAGGAGATGGGATATGATAGAAACCGCTATTATATATATAAAAAGAAATAAAATAAAATCTTTGATTATTATACTAATCATAGCGACAATAATCCTGGGTGAAATTATTGGTCTGCTATTAAGCAATGCCTCGGAAAAATCTGAGAGAGATGCATATTTATATAATGGGGCAGCCTTAGTAATTGAGGATGATAATGGAGGCTTTACAAAGAGTGATTATGATGAAATCAGAAAAGTAAAATATGTAACAGGACTTGGGGCTTGGAGAGAGCTGATTGCAGATCCGGTGGATACAGAGAATGTAAAGGAACATAAAGGAATAGATCCGGAGAATAAAGATGTGAGCAATCGGGCTGACAAAATGGTGATTATTGCAAATATGGATGTGCAGCAATATAGCCTGTTTTCATGGGAAAAAAATGTATCTCTTATTGAAGGAGAATTTCCTACTTACAAAAATAAAGGAATTATTGTAGAACAGCGATATGCGAAAAAAAATAACCTTAAGGTAGGGGATGAAGTTAAATATACTATAGGAGACCAACCGGAGGTAACGTCTTTACAAATATGTGGAATTTATAAAGTGGACAGTGACTTCGAAATATATGACTCAAATGAAGAGGGAACCTCGGTATACATACATAGTCCATATAATTCTATATATGTAGATTATGATTATATTGTAGAGTTATTAGGGTTAGAGTACACCGCGTCAACGGGAAGTGAAGTGTATATTGATAAGATAGAGCATATAGATGCGGTAAAAACCCAGTTAAAGAAAATGTATGGAAATAATGTGGAAATATATGATAATACTTCTAATTATCTCGATTCAGAATGTAAAGTCGTAGGATTGATGGGAAAAACATCAAAAATAATTTGTTGGATGATAATTATAATGGGTGAAATTATTTTGTTAATCGTTTTCTCGTTTTATACTATCCAATACCAAAAAGATACAGGACTTTTTATGGTACTCGGAAGGTCAAGAAAATGGTGTATAGGTAGATTTGCATTTATAGGAATGATATATGCAATTAGTGGTTTGCTTTTGGGTGTGCTATTATACTGTGTGCTTGGCAATTTCATATGTAGCATTATAAGTGGTATAGGTAAGAATGTCATAATTAATAGTACAGACAGAGCTATAGGTGGATATGATACACCAGGAATATTTCAAGGCTTTGAGGTGCGTATAGAAATGAGTGCTTTTTTTACTTTGAAAAACATTATAATTCTATTAATAATTTCGTTGGTTAATTGGATTACATTTATGGTACTGCCTGTTGTAACAACTGTTGAAGAAAATGCAAAGAAACTGTTAAATTCGAAGGGATAGTGGCAAATATGTTGGAAATGATTAATGTATCGTATGCATATAAATCTAAGAAGGAAATTGTGCATGTGCTGGATAAAGTTACATACAGATTTGAAATAGGAGAAATGTATGGAATATTTGGTCCGTCAGGTTCAGGAAAGACAACGTGCTTATCGTTACTTGCCGGTTTAGAAAAACCGGATGAGGGGGAAATTTTGCTGGATGGAGAAAATATACAAAACATTGGTGGAAGAAAACTGCGCCAAAATAGTATATCATTGGTTTTTCAGGATTATCAGTTATTTGATTATATGACTTCCCTTGAAAATGTAATGGTTGCAGCCCAGATAAGCTTACCTGATGTACCCAAAAAAGAATTGATAAAAATGTGTAGAGACAGCCTTGTAATGGTTGGACTTGATGATAGTCAGATAACCCGAAAGGTTACGGAATTGTCAGGTGGACAGCAGCAAAGAGTTGCAATAGCGAGGGCGTTGATAACAGATGCAAAATATATTCTGGCAGATGAGCCTACAGGAAATCTGGATAAAGAAAATCGAAGAAAAATTGTCGAATTGTTACAGCAGATAGCTCATGAACAGGACAGATGTGTTATAGTAGTAACCCACTCGGATTATGTAAAGAAAAAATGTGATATTTGCTATGAAATGGGAGATGACGATGAGGAATAAATGGTGGCAGGCATGCAAAGAATTATTAGGGAGACCGGGGCGGAATATACTAATTGCTATTTGCATATTTGTCCTGACACTGTTTTGCGGAATTGCAACATTTCTAGATTCGGCAATAGAGAGTTTTTACAAATCTTTTGCAGATATGGCAGGATGTTGTGTTCTTGTTGAATTAGACGATTTTTCTACTTTAGATGATTGGAAAGATATTTTAGAATATGCAGATAATAATAAAAATATTGTAGGATATAATAATGCATTTACAAGTGACATTATATGTGAAGCAGTAGATTTTGAAAATGTACCGTATACAGAAAAACAAAGTGATTTTGAGGAAAATAAAATATATGTCAGTGGAAACATAAATACTTCTTACAATGAATATTTCAGTAGTGGTATCTTTAAGATTTCAAAAGGAAAATATCCGATGTCAGGTGATAAAGGGGCAATGATATCAGATAAGCTCGCCTCTGAAAATAACCTGTCAATTGGCAGTAATGTATCTATACAGTATGAAAATAATACAATCAGTATTAAGGTAATTGGGATTTATACTGTAATAAATACTCCAAAGACACAGGTGAGCGATGGCTACTATAAAGAAGTGGCTGACAGTATAGTATTCACTGATTATAATTCGTATGTAGAATTAAACAATGAAGCAAGCTGTTATGGGATAAATTTTTTCAGCACAGATTATAAAAGCACATCACTTTTATATGATGATATGAGTAAAATGTTTCAAAATGTTCCGAATTCGGCAGTTGTCAATCAGGTTTTGAATGAGGAACTGCAAATGACAGATGTAATATCAATGTTAAAAAGTATGACAAGTGTGACGTTGAGCGTTATGTATATTGTATGTGTTGTGGTTATGTCGTTACTGACTGTTTTATGGCTTAAAGGACACTCAAAAATGATCGCAATATACAATACACTTGGACAGAGAAAATTTAGGACAATTCAAATTCTGTTATATGAGATTTTGATGATAACTGTTCCGGCGCTTGTGGGGGCAGGAATATTGACATTGGGGTTGCTTAATAGATTTTCTGTCAATATTTTTAAATACTTTGTTGAATTTTGTGAGATTTCGAATTTTCAAAAAAGCTTTTCACTTGATATATGGAACTTTGAAATGAATATCTGGCAATTTGTGTATAGAATCGGTTTTTTGGAAATTAGCATTATTTTAATAACTATGATTGGAAGCTGCATTTATGCTAATAAGGGTTTGCGCACATTAAGGAGTAATTAGGAGCGGTTATGTGGTATAATCTTTTTGATGTAATAAACATGTATAATATGATAGGAGCATATAATGGACAAAATTCTTGTTGTTGAGGATGATAAAACAGTATACAGTGGCATAAAAAAGCTTCTCGAATTGCAGCATTATAGTGTGGTAATTGCACAAAACGGTATGGAGGCTTTGGAAAAAATAGATGAATCGTTCAGCCTTGTAATAATGGATATAATGATGCCACAGTTAGACGGCATTGAAACTTGCAGGAGAATGCGTGAAAGACACAGTGTTCCGATATTGTTTTTATCAGCAAAATCGGAAGAGCTGGATAAGCTGGAAGGGCTTGAAGTGGGCGGTGACGATTACATGACTAAGCCATTTTCAAACATGGAGCTTATTTCAAAGGTTAAAGCTCTTATCAGACGATATCGGGTATATGACAGCGGAAGTGCAAATCGCACAAACAAGGATGAATCTATAGAGACAGATGGACTTAAACTGTTTACGAATCGAAACAAGGTTGAGTTTAATGATAATGAGATAAAATTAACAGGAAAAGAATATGAGATATTAAAATTGCTGATGAAAAATCCTGACCGGATATATACGATTGAGATGATATACGAGATGGTATGGGATGAGGCTTTTACATATAATGCAAAGAATACTGTTATGGTACACATTAAAAATCTTAGGAATAAGCTTATAAAAGCGTGTGGTGATGCATGCATACACACAGAATGGGGAAGAGGATACCGTTTTGAGAGATGATTTAAAGAGGGTAAAGAAAAAGCTGTCTTTGACGTTTGCAATTGCGATTATAGGGACATGTGTTGTTTTTGGATTATTATACTATCTGGGAATTGATTTGTTGAACAATTATATTGAAGGTACATCTCATTTAATATACTATAATGAAAAGCCATATATAGATGAGTTTCAACAGTATGTGTCTGATAATGATATAAGTACTACAGATGTCGAGCAATATGATGAATGGATGTCGGAACATGATGTTTCGTTTTATAGTATTCAGGAAGAGGGGAAAGTAATATACAATAAATCAAATGTAGATAAGCTTATCTCTCCGGCTAAAAATATGTATGATTATCGATTTACAGGAAGCTATGAGCTGCCTGTTCAGTTCTCCGATATTGAGGCGAAAGTATTTATATATACAGGGTTTACGATAAAATATTATATCACTTTGATGATTTTTGATGTGGGATTTTCTCTTATGATGGGAATTGTATTTGTGTATCTGCGCATCAGAAAAATTATAGCGGGCTATCAAACAGAGCTTGAAGCATCACAGGAACAGGAGAAAAAAGCGCGACAGGAAAAGGATGAACTGATGCGTAATATGGCGCATGACCTGCGTACGCCGTTGACTGGTGTTATGACATATGTTGATGTAATGAAACTGGAGAACGAAGCATATGCCGAGAATATGAAAAATCTTAATTTTATAAGTGAAAAGGTATTGGATATCAGGACTCAGGTAGACAATCTGCTGGATTTTTCAATTGCCGGTTCACAAAGACCTATTGAATTGGATGCATCAATGGATGTTGAGTATATATTTGGAGATTACCTCTCAGATGTGTGTGCTCAGCTTATGAAAAGCAATTATGAGGTTGATGCAGAAGGAATAAGCTTTAAGCAGGTAAAGGTTGCTGTTAATATGGCATTTTTGACCAGAATATTTTCCAATCTGACGGATAATATATATAAATATGCGGACAATAAGAAGCCTGTTGTTATGAAAACAGCTTTTACGAAAAAAATTTTTAGCGTTGAAATTGGCAATGGTGTATGTGACAATAAAACACTTCTTAAAAGTGCCGGGATAGGGCTTAAGAGCGTGGATGCGATGATGCAGCGCATGAATGGAAGTATGAGCTTTAAAAGGGAACATGGGAAGTTTTGGGTGAAGCTTGAGTTTCCGATTGTGTAGTGAATATTTTTTCATGAAAACCTCCATACTGATAAAAAAGGTATGGAGGTTTTTCTATGAGCAGAAATATTGAGAATCATGATTCGGTGCTCTTGCTTCAGGATTGCATAGCGGGCTGTAAGATGGCACTTGAGAGCATGGACGATATAAGAGAACACACAGATGACAAGCAGCTTCGTGAGCTGATAGACAAGTACTATGATGAGCACACCGGGCTGTCAGTGGATTGCAGGGATATGCTTGACAAAGCAGGTGCAGATATTAAGGAACCGGGTGTGTTTGCAAAGATGGCTGCGAAGCTGCAGACAGCGATGAAGATGGCAGTGAATGATGATCAGTCCCAGGCAGCAAAGCTACTGACGGAGGGCTGTAATATGGGCATAGAGACAATCAGCGGCAGTCTCAATGAATATCGCGATGCTGATTCAAAGAGTGTGGCAATTGCAGAGAGGCTCAGGACGCTTGAGGAAAAAATGGTGGGAGATTTGCAGCCACTATTATAAAAAAAATAAAAAAACGGCTGTTGTACTGATTTGGGTACAACAGCCGTTTATGCGTAGCTGTCAAGCATCATGCCTGAATAAATTGACGAGATATATGGTGTGTTGAAATTGTGCCCGGGATTCTTATATGCCACAACAACCTTCTGCACATAGTTCATAGGGTTGACTGTCACAGATTTTGCTTTGTCACCTATTGCATCCTTTAGTGCTGTAAGAGTGTTGAAGGTGTCATCAGCTCTGTCCGGACTAAGCGCACCGGCGAGGATATCGCGGTCAATAGTGAGCTTGCCGTCATCGTCTGTCATGAGACCGATGTAGGAAAGCTTTGACTGTGAGCCCTTTGTGATGGAGCTTATATCACGAAGCAGCCTTGTGGCATCTGCAGAGTCGTTCACTGAATAATCATCTGCCACGTCTATCATCTTATTGTATGCGTCAACCAGAGTCTGCACATTGTCGGCAACTGCATCGGAATTGGCCTTAAAACCGATGGCTGCGGCACCTGTATCTGTGGTCGGCTTTTTGAGCGTGAGCTCAAAGGTATTATTGATGGTAAAGGTGTTGGACAAGGATGAGTGCGCGGTGCCATTCAGCGAAAAGTCAGAGTTGTGGGCAGGGGATGATACCTTATCAATACCCAGCTGCTTCATCATGCTTATGGACTCTGCGTTAGCTGACGGAGCCACACTAAAGAGAGAATCCTCAGTCTCGCTGAGACCTGTCTGCATTGATGTAAGCTGAAGCGCTGCCTTGCCTGAGTCATCATGGACTATGTCAGCCTCAATGCCAAGACCAGATGCGTTTATGAGCCTCTTGAGCTTGTCCTGCACCTCGCCGTTTGTTTCACCGGTGCTCACTCCGAACTGGAACTCATAGGATGATGCATTGGTATTTATGTCAAAGGAATAGCTGCCCGGTATAAAGGACAGGGCCTTGCTGTCTAAGTAGCTGCCGGTATTGATCTGTGGTGCGGCGAGCTGTCTGACATCTATATCAAAGCCGTCTGCTCCTTTATTCTCTGAGCCGTCACCCACGTAGCGCACGCCTACAGCATCCTCATTAGATGACTCCGCAACCTTCTTCTGGAAGGAGTCAGAGGAGCCTGCGTATTTATCAGAAAGCGAATCCACGGCATTTAAGATGGCCTTAGAGCTTTCCTTTATATCGATAGCATATTTCTTGGCCTCGGACATATTGGAAATCTTGTACAGAGGGGACTCTTTATTTGTCTTTATTATTCTGTTGTATATCTTGCGCAGGTCGCTTTTCTTGTGCGAATCATAGCGCGATACCTCTTTATTGGCATAAGTGCTGGCATAGTAAGCATAGGCACTGTCTATCTTTGCCATAAAGACCCCTCCTTTCATCCGTGAAAATCGTTTAATCCGTTAAATGGTAATCCTTTAAATATTATATTGTATAGCTGCGATTACTAATGCTTAACTGCAGCTATAATAAGCTATGTAAAATTTTTAATTATCAAATCCTACTTATACACATATATTATATCGTCATAATTGAGGATTTACAACAACAAAATACTTGAAAAATTCAGATAAATGTACTATATTTAGTTATGTATCTGTAAGATTTATAAAAATTAATTGCTGCCGGACACAAAAAAGGTGCAGACAGCGGCACTGTTCAAAAGAATTTACAATAAATTTTAAAATAGCTATTGACGGTTACGGCTCAACTGTGATATAGTATACAGGCTTGGAAATAGGTCTTTTTTTTATGCCTTTTTTTAAGGGTAAAAACAACAAAGAATTTAAACGGAGGTGGAAGTCGTGCGTACAAAGATTACATTAGCGTGCACAGAATGTCAGCGTCGTAATTACAACATGACAAAGGACAAAAAAACTCATCCGGACAGAATGGAAACCAAGAAGTATTGTAGATTCTGCAGAACTCATACAATGCACAAGGAAACAAAATAGTCTAGGAACTGAGTGAAGGAGTACATTATGGGACAGAATGAAAAAGTCGAAAAGGCTCCAAAAACAAGCTGGTTTTCAGGTCTGAAAGCTGAATTTCAGAAGATTATCTGGCCTGAGAAGCAATCGGTCATCAGACAGACCATTGCAGTACTGGCGGTTTCAGTAGTTACCGGTCTTATTATTGCGCTTCTTGACTGGGGTATCCAGCAGGGCGTAGATTTCCTTATAGGTTTACATTTTTAAAACGGAGGCAAAGTGATTATGACAGAAGCGAACTGGTATGTAGTTCATACCTATTCAGGTTATGAAAACAAAGTCAAAGCTAATATTGACAAAACAATCGAAAACAGACATCTTGAGGACCAGATCCTTGAAGTACGTGTTCCGTTGGAGGACGTCACAGAGGTGAAGAACGGTGTTCGTAAACAGGTTTCCAAGAAGATGTTTCCAGGCTATGTTCTTATTCATATGATTATGAATGATGATACATGGTACGTTGTACGAAATACCAGAGGCGTAACTGGATTTGTAGGTCCGGGAAGCAAACCGGTTCCTCTCACAGAAGCCGAGATGAGACCTTTGGGTATTAAGACGGAAAACGTGGTAGTTGATTTTGCTGAGGGTGACATGATAGTCGTTATCGGCGGTGTCTGGAAGGATACAGTCGGTGTTATCACAGCTATGAATTATCACAAGCAGACAGTTACAATTAATGTAGAGCTGTTCGGTCGCGAGACACCGGTAGAAGTAAGTTTCGCAGATGTTAAGAAAACAAATTAAGGAGGCAATTCCAAATGGCAAAGAAAGTAGAAGGATACATTAAATTGCAGATCCCTGCTGGAAAGGCAACTCCAGCTCCTCCAGTTGGACCTGCACTTGGACAGCACGGTGTAAACATCGTAGAGTTCACAAAGCAGTTTAATGCAAAGACAGCCGATCAGGGCGACTTAATTATCCCTGTAGTTATTACTGTATATGCAGACAGAAGTTTCAGTTTCATTACTAAGACTCCACCTGCTCCGGTATTAATCAAGAAAGCTTGCAAGATTCAGTCTGGTTCAGGCGAGCCAAACAAGAAGAAGGTTGCTAAGATCACAAAGGCACAGGTTCAGGAAATCGCTGAGCTTAAGATGCCTGACTTAAACGCAGCTTCACTTGAGTCTGCAATGAGCATGATCGCTGGTACAGCAAGATCAATGGGTGTTGAAGTGGTTGACTAACACTTAGCGAAGCCAACATACCCCTAAAATAGTTGCAAATTTATGCAACCCAAAATAATAACAAAGAAACGTAAATGTGGGAGGGTCCTCTCCCGATATTACCACCAGGAGGTTATTTTTTCATGAAAAGAGGAAAGAAGTATCAAGACGCTGTTAAGGCATTTGATAAGAAAGAGCAGTACGATGTTGCTGACGCTATCTCTATCGTAAAGAAAAATGCTACAGCTAAATTTGACGAGACAATCGAGCTTCATCTTAGAACAGGCTGCGACGGACGTCACGCAGAGCAGCAGATCCGTGGTGCGGTTGTATTACCACACGGAACAGGAAAAACAGTTAAGGTTTTAGTTTTCGCTAAGGGAACTAAGGTTGACGAGGCACAGGCAGCAGGAGCTGACTTCGTTGGAGGCGAGGAGTTAATTCCAAAGATCCAGAACGAGGGGTGGTTAGACTTCGACGTTGTAGTTGCTACACCTGATATGATGGGTGTTGTTGGTCGTTTAGGACGTGTCCTTGGACCAAAGGGCTTAATGCCAAACCCAAAGGCAGGAACAGTTACTATGGATGTAACAAAAGCTGTTAACGATATCAAAGCCGGTAAGATTGAGTACAGATTGGACAAGACAAACATTATCCATGTGCCAGTTGGAAAAGCATCTTTCACAGACGAGCAGTTAAACGACAACTTCCAGTCTCTTATGGGTGCAATTAATAAAGCAAAACCTGCTAGCTTAAAGGGTCAGTACATTAAGAGCGCAACTCTTACATCTACAATGGGACCTGGCGTTAAGTTAAACGTGGTTAAGATTACACAGTAAGATAGTTAAACAGTTACAGTAAAACAATTTACAAGACCTATCAAACGCCAAGCAAAAGTTTTGCGGAAAGTAATTGACATCCGTAATATAGTTTGATATAATTGCAATGCATATTGCCGAAGACAGTAGGTGCCGCAAGGCGTAAACGTAGAACCTACCGAGGGAATTTTCGAGATTTATCTTGAATTTTGACTTGTACCCTTCTGTCGACAGGCAGGAGGGTTTCTTTGATTAATAAATCAAATACCTCATGTCTTTTATGCGAAAATCTAAAAGGAGGTAAATGAATCGTGGCAAAGGTAGAACTTAAACAGCCAATCGTAGATGAGATTTCCGGTGTTATCAATGGTGCACAGTCAGTAGTAGTTGTTGATTACTTAGGACTCACAGTAGCAGAGGATACTCAGTTACGTAAACAGTTAAGAGAAGCCGGTGTAACTTACAAGGTATACAAGAATACTTTAGTAAACCGTGCAATCCAGGGAACAGAGTTCGAGGGATTAAAGGATGTCCTTGAAGGACCAAGCGCATTCGCTGTATCAACAGAGGATGCAACAGCACCAGCTAGAATCTTAGCTAAGTTCGCTAAAACAGCTCCGGCTTTAGAGATTAAAGCAGGTGTAGTTGAGGGAACATTTTATGATGCTGAGGGTATGAAGGCAATCGCCGCTGTACCTAGCAGAGATGAGCTTCTTGGAAAATTACTTGGAAGCATTCAGTCACCTATCACAAATCTTGCTCGTGTACTCAATCAGATCGCAGAGCAGGGTGGCGCTGCAGATGCAGCCGTAGAGGCAGCACCAGCAGAGGATGCTGCAGAGGAAGCTCCAGCAGCAGAATAATTCAAATATTATATTTGAACCTTATTATCATAATTAAATTTTTAAATGGAGGAAATTATAATGGCAAAGTTAACAACAGCAGAGTTTATTGATGCTATCAAAGAGTTAAGCGTATTAGAGTTAAATGATTTAGTAAAAGCTTGTGAAGAAGAGTTTGGTGTTTCTGCAGCAGCAGGTGTTGTAGTTGCAGCAGCAGGAGCTGACGGAGCAGCAGCTGAGGAGAAGACTGAGTTCGACGTAGAGCTTACAGAGGTTGGACCAAACAAGGTTAAGGTTATCAAGGTTGTTCGTGAGATCACAGGTCTTGGACTTAAAGAGGCTAAGGACGCTGTTGATGGCGCACCAAAGGTTATCAAAGAGCAGCTTGACAAGGCTTCAGCAGAGGATGCTAAGGCTAAACTTGAGGCAGAGGGTGCTAAGGTTACTCTTAAATAGTCGGATAGGCTACGAGCGGAGTAAAAACATAAAAAAGAGCCAAGGGCAAATTCTATTTGCGCCTTGGCTCTTTTTTATGTTTTTATTGCGCGACAGTCGGAGCGCGTCCCGAAAATGCCTGAGCATTTTTGGGACCTCTGCCCGTAGCCTATCCGACGGCGAATGAAAAAATAAAAAAAGTACTTGCAATTGTCGGTGATTTGTTGTATAGTATACGTTGCACTATTGTGGTGCAGTGGCATTTTTATGCAATTTTTTAAATGATGCAAATTTGTCAATAGGTAAATTACACTAAAATGCATTCGCAAATATGTGCACAAGAGAAAAACCACAAGATATAGTAACTGGGGTGGTTTTTGAATCATTATCTAGATACTTGCTAGATTAAAATAAAAACGAGAGGTGAAACGTCAATGGAGAAAAACAGAATACGTCCGGTCACATCCGGAAAAAGCATGCGTATGAGTTACTCAAGACAAAAAGAGGTTCTGCAGATGCCAAATCTGATTGAGGTCCAGAAGGATTCTTATCAGTGGTTCTTAGACGAAGGTCTCAAGGAAGCTTTTGCGGATATCTCCCCAATCACAGATTACAGCGGAAAGCTTAGTCTTGATTTTGTAGATTTTACATTATGCGAAGATGATGTAAAGTATACAATTCCTGAGTGCAAGGAAAGAGATGCAACATACGCAGCTCCTTTAAAGGTTAAAGTCAGACTTCACAACAAAGAGACAGATGAGATTAATGAGCATGAAATTTTCATGGGTGATCTGCCTTTAATGACAGAGACCGGTACATTCGTAATCAACGGTGCAGAGCGAGTTATTGTCAGTCAGTTAGTTCGTTCTCCTGGTATTTATTACGGAATTGCTCATGATAAGCTCGGAAAGACCCTGTATTCTTGTACTGTTATTCCAAACCGTGGTGCATGGCTTGAGTATGAGACAGATTCTAACGACGTTTTTTATGTAAGAGTAGACAGAACACGTAAGGTACCTATCACAGTACTTTTACGTGCACTTGGAGTAGGTACAAACCAGGCTATTCTCGATATGTTCGGAGATGAACCAAAGATCCAGGCATCATTCAGCAAGGACCCTGCAATCACAGAACGTGAGCCACAGGGAAGCTATGAGGCTGGTTTATTAGAGTTATATAAGAAGATTCGTCCGGGCGAGCCACTTTCAGTTGAGAGTGCAGAGAGCCTTATCACAGCAATGTTCTTCGATCCTAGAAGATATGACCTTGCCAAGGTAGGACGTTATAAGTTTAATAAGAAGCTTGCTTTAAAGAACCGTATCAGTGGACAGGTTTTAGCTGAGGACGTAGTTGATCCTTCTACAGGTGAGGTTATCGCTGAGGCAGGTACTGTTGTTGACCGTGCGCTTGCCACACAGATCCAGAACGCTGCCGTTCCTGCTTTATGGATTCAGACAGAGACAAGAAATGTCAAGATTCTTTCTTCTATGATGGTTGACATCAGAAGCTGGATTCCTGAGCTTGAGGATCCTAAGTCTATCGGTGTTACTGAGCTTGTTTACTATCCGGTACTCGCTCAGATTCTCGAGGAGTATGATTCTCTTGAGGATAGAATCGAGGCTATAAAGAGAGATATATCTGACCTTATTCCAAAGCATATTACTAAAGAGGATATCTTCGCAACTATCAACTACAATATGCACTTAGAGTGGGGCGCAGGAACAGATGACGATATCGATCATCTTGGAAACAGACGTATCCGTGCGGTTGGAGAGCTGTTACAGAACCAGTACCGTATCGGTCTCTCAAGACTGGAGCGTGTTGTTCGTGAAAGAATGACTACACAGGACTTAGAGGGAATTTCACCTCAGTCACTTATCAATATAAAGCCTGTAACTGCCGCTGTTAAAGAATTCTTCGGTTCTTCACAGCTTTCACAGTTCATGGATCAGAACAACCCTCTTGGAGAGCTTACTCACAAGAGACGTTTATCAGCACTTGGACCTGGTGGTCTTTCAAGAGACCGTGCCGGATTCGAGGTTCGAGATGTACATTACACTCACTACGGCCGTATGTGTCCTGTAGAGACTCCTGAGGGACCAAACATCGGTCTTATCAACTCACTTGCATGCTATGCGAGAATCAATGAGTATGGCTTCGTAGAGGCTCCATACCGTAAGATTGACAAGACTGATCCTAAGAACCCGGTAGTCACAGAAGAGGTTGTATACATGACAGCCGACGAGGAGGACAACTACCACGTAGCACAGGCTAATGAGAAGCTTGATGCCGAAGGACATTTCGTACGTAACTCAGTTTCAGGTCGTTACAGAGAGGAAACTCAGGAGTACGATAAGTCAGCATTTGATTATATGGATGTATCTCCAAAGATGGTATTCTCAGTAGCTACAGCGCTGATTCCGTTCTTGCAGAACGATGACCCTACACGTGCCCTCATGGGATCAAACATGCAGCGTCAGGCCGTTCCGCTTCTGACCACAGAGGCTCCTGTAGTTGGTACAGGTATTGAGACAAAGGCCGCAGTTGACTCAGGTGTCTGCGTAGTTGCAAAGGCAGACGGAGAGGTATTATCTTCAGAGTCAAACCGCATTATCATAAAAGAGACTGACGGAAACAAGAGAGAGTATATCCTTACAAAGTTCTCTCGTTCTAACCAGTCAAACTGCTACAACCAGAGACCTATCGTATTTAAGGGTGACAAGGTTAAGGCAGGCGATGTTATCGCAGACGGTCCTTCAACAAGTCAGGGAGAGCTTGCTCTTGGAAAGAACCCGCTTATCGGATTCATGACATGGGAAGGATACAACTACGAGGATGCCGTTCTTCTTTCAGAGCGTCTCGTAGAGTATGATGTGTATACATCAGTTCATATCGAGGAATATGAGGTAGAGTCACGTGATACAAAGCTCGGACCTGAGGAGATTACACGTGATGTCCCTGGTGTCGGCGACGACGCACTCAAGGACCTTGATGAGAGAGGTATCATCCGTGTAGGTGCAGAGGTTCGTGCCGGTGATATCCTTGTAGGAAAGGTTACACCAAAGGGTGAGACAGAGCTTACAGCAGAGGAGAGACTTCTTCGTGCCATCTTCGGTGAGAAGGCAAGAGAGGTTCGTGATACATCACTTAAGGTACCTCATGGTGCTTACGGTATCATTGTTGATGCCAAGGTATTTACAAGAGAGAACGGCGATGAGCTTTCTCCGGGAGTAAATCAGTCAGTACGTATCTACATTGCACAGAAGAGAAAGATTTCTGTCGGTGATAAGATGGCCGGACGTCACGGTAACAAGGGTGTCGTTTCCCGTGTGCTTCCTGTTGAGGATATGCCATTCCTTCCAAACGGACGTCCACTGGATATCGTACTTAACCCACTCGGTGTTCCTTCACGAATGAACATCGGTCAGGTCCTTGAGATTCACCTGAGTCTCGCTGCAAAGGCACTTGGCTTCAATATCTCAACTCCTGTATTTGACGGAGCTAACGAGGTAGATATCGAGGATACACTTGAGCTTGCAAATGATTACGTAAATCTTCCGTTCGATAAGGAAGAGCTTGAAAAGGATTTACAGGCGGAGCATCCATACTGGAGCGCAGATGCTGAAATCTTCTATGATAAATATGTTGATACACTCCGTGAGGACGTCATGGAATACCTTTCAACAAACAGAGCTCACAGAAGCTTATGGAAGGGCGTTCCGATTTCAAAGGATGGAAAGGTACAGCTTCGTGATGGTAGAACAGGTGAGTGCTTCGATGGAAAGACAACTATCGGACACATGCATTACCTTAAGCTGCATCATCTTGTTGACGATAAGATCCATGCACGTTCAACAGGTCCTTACTCATTAGTAACACAGCAGCCACTCGGTGGTAAGGCACAGTTCGGTGGACAGCGTTTCGGAGAGATGGAGGTTTGGGCTCTTGAGGCATATGGTGCTGCATATACACTTCAGGAGATCCTTACAATGAAGTCCGATGATGTTGTTGGCCGTGTCAAGACCTACGAGGCTATCATCAAGGGTGAGAATATCCCTGAGCCTGGTATTCCAGAGTCATTCAAGGTACTTCTCAAAGAGCTTCAGGCACTTGGTCTGGATGTCAAGGTACTTGATGAGAACAGAGAAGAGGTTGAGCTTATCGAGACAAGTGAGTACGGTAATACAGATATCAACTCAATTATCGGAAACGATAAGGACTATGCATTCGAGGACAGTGAGTCATTCGCAGAGCATGGTTTCTCAAAGAAAGAATTTGATGACAACGAAGAGCTTGTTGACATAGAAGAGGAAGAGTCTCCTGAGACAGCGGATGACGATATTTTTGCTGATGAAGTTCTTGATGACGAAGAATAATTAGAAGGGAGTGCCAAAATGCCAGAAACAAATAATATAGAAAATAATCAGGCAATGCAGTTTGATGCGATTCAGATTGGATTAGCATCTCCTGAAAAGATCAGAGAGTGGTCACATGGCGAGGTTAAAAAGCCTGAGACTATTAACTATAGAACATTAAAGCCTGAAAAAGACGGTCTTTTCTGCGAGAAGATTTTCGGACCAACGAAGGACTGGGAGTGTCATTGTGGTAAATACAAGAAGATACGTTATAAGGGTGTTGTCTGCGACCGATGCGGCGTAGAAATCACAAAGTCAAGCGTTCGTAGAGAGCGTATGGGACACATCGAGCTTGCTGCTCCTGTATCTCATATCTGGTATTTCAAGGGTATCCCATCACGTATGGGACTCATCCTTGACTTATCTCCACGTGTACTTGAGAGAGTACTGTACTTTGCTTCATATATTGTGCTTGACCCGGGCGAGACAAAGCTTGCATACAAGCAGATTCTCAACGAGTCAGAGTACCAGGAGGCATGCGATACTTATGGCCGCTCAGCATTCCGTGTAGGAATGGGTGCTGAGTCTATCCGTGAGCTTTTAGCAGCAATCGATCTCGAGAAGGATTCGGCAGAGCTTAAGGCAGAGCTTGAGAATGCTACAGGCCAGAAGCGTGCACGTATCATCAAGAGACTTGAGGTTGTAGAGGCTTTCCGTGAGTCAGGAAACAAGCCTGAGTGGATGATTATGACAGTTATTCCTGTTATCCCGCCGGATCTTCGTCCAATGGTTCAGCTCGATGGAGGACGTTTCGCAACAAGTGATCTTAACGACCTTTACAGACGAATCATCAACCGTAACAACCGTCTTAGAAGACTTCTTGATCTTGGAGCACCGGATATCATCGTTCGTAACGAGAAACGTATGCTTCAGGAGGCTGTCGATGCACTTATCGACAACGGCCGTCGTGGACGTCCTGTTACCGGTCCGGGAAACAGAGCTCTTAAGTCTCTTTCAGACATGCTCAAGGGAAAGGGAGGACGTTTCCGTCAGAACCTTCTCGGAAAGCGAGTTGACTACTCGGGACGTTCAGTTATCTGTGTAGAGCCAAAGCTTAAGATTTATCAGTGTGGTCTTCCAAAGGAGATGGCTATCGAGCTTTTCAAACCATTCGTTATGAAGGAGCTTGCCGCTAACGGAACCGCACACAACATAAAGAGTGCAAAGAAGATGGTTGAGAGACTTCAGCCGGAGGTATGGGATGTCCTTGAGGACGTCATCAAAGAGCATCCGGTTATGCTTAACCGAGCTCCTACACTCCACAGACTTGGAATCCAGGCCTTCGAGCCAATCCTTGTAGAGGGTAAGGCAATCAAGCTTCATCCACTCGTATGTACAGCGTTCAACGCCGACTTCGATGGAGACCAGATGGCTGTACATCTTCCACTGACTGCTGAGGCACAGGCTGAGTGCAGATTCATGCTTCTGTCACCTAACAACCTGCTTAAGCCTTCTGATGGTGGACTTGTAGCCGTTCCTTCACAGGATATGATCCTTGGAGTTTACTACCTCACAATGAGAAAGCTCGCTGATTACAAGGATGATCCAAAGATGGTTGCACAGGTGTCATCAGACACTGTATACAATGATGTTGATGAGCTTAGAAAGCTCACAACTCCTGATGAAAATACAGGAAAGGCTGAGCTTGGCTTATATGACCTCATCTGGTTTGAGGATGTCACAGACGGAAATCGTCGTGTGCTTTGCAGACCGATAGATCTTCTCGGCCGTTACTATGGAAGTGTTAATCTTGCAATGCTCGCTTACGAGAACAAGGAGATTACTCTTCACCAGAATATCTTTGTACACCGTACAGTAAAGCTTCCTGACGGCACAGAGGTTTCAGGTTTTACAGAGACAACAGTAGGTCTTTTGATATTCAATGAGAACATTCCACAGGATCTTGGTTTTATAGACAGATCAAAGGCTGAGAATGCACTCAAGTTTGAGGTTGAGTTCCACGTTGGTAAGAAACAGATCAAGCAGATCCTTGAGAAGGTTATCAACACACACGGTGCTACAACAACAGCAGAGGTTCTTGATAATGTCAAGGCTATGGGATACAAGTATTCAACCCAGGCTGCCATGACAGTTTCAATTTCAGATATGACAGTGCCACCACAGAAGCCACAGATGATCGCTGATGCACAGGACACTGTAGATAAGATTACAAGACAGTACAAGCGTGGACTTATCACTGATGAGGAGCGTTACAAAGAGGTTATCGAGACATGGAAGGATACAGATGATGCCCTTACAAAGGCACTTCTTACAGGTCTTGATAAGTACAACAACATCTTCATGATGGCAGATTCCGGAGCCCGTGGATCTGATAAGCAGATCAAACAGCTTGCAGGTATGCGAGGACTCATGGCTGATACAACAGGTCGTACAATCGAGCTTCCTATCAAGTCATGCTTCCGTGAGGGTCTTGACGTACTCGAGTACTTCATGTCAGCACATGGAGCTCGTAAGGGACTTTCAGATACAGCGCTTCGTACAGCCGATTCAGGATACCTTACAAGACGTCTCGTAGATGTTTCACAGCATATGATCGTTCGTGAGACAGACTGCTGTGCAGGCACAGGACGTGAGATTCCGGGAATGGTTGTAAAGGCATTCATGGAGGGTCGAGAGGAAATCGAGAGCCTTCAGGAGAGAATTACAGGTCGTTTCTCTTGCAATACAATCTGCGATAAGGATGGCAATGTAATCGTTAAGGCCAACCATATGATTACACCAAAGCGTGCAGCAAAGGTTATGGCAGAGGGTGTTGACGAGAATGGTAATCCAATCACACAGGTTAAGATCCGTACAGTGCTTACCTGCCGTTCACACATGGGAGTATGTGCTAAGTGTTACGGTTCAAACCTTGCAACAGGTCAGGCAGTACAGGTTGGTGAAGCAATCGGTATCATCGCAGCACAGTCAATCGGTGAGCCTGGTACACAGCTTACCATGAGAACCTTCCATACAGGTGGTGTTGCCGGTGGAGATATCACACAGGGTCTTCCTCGAGTAGAGGAGATTTTCGAGGCACGTAAGCCTAAGGGACTCGCTATTATCACAGAGTTCGGCGGAACTGCCACAATCAAGGATACAAAGAAGAAACGTGAGGTTATCGTTACAAACAACGAGACAGGCGAGACAAAGGCTTACCTCATTCCTTACGGCTCACGTATCAAGGTTGTAGACGGACAGGAGCTTGAGGCCGGCGACGAGCTTACAGAGGGTTCTGTAAATCCACACGATATCCTCAAGATTAAGGGCGTTCGTGCGGTTCAGGATTACATGCTCCGCGAGGTACAGCGTGTTTACCGTTTACAGGGTGTTGAGATTAACGATAAGCATGTCGAGGTTATAGTTCGTCAGTGCTTACAGAAGATCCGCGTAGAGGAGCCGGGAGATTCTGATTTACTTCCGGGCAGCATGGTTGATGCCCTTGACTTCTTAGAGCTCAACGAGAAGCTTGAGGAAGAGGGCAAGGAGCTTGCAGTTGGCTCACAGGTATTACTTGGAATCACAAAGGCATCTCTTGCAACCAACTCATTCCTGTCAGCAGCTTCATTCCAGGAGACCACAAAGGTTCTTACTGAGGCAGCAATCAAGGGCAAGGTTGATCCGCTTATCGGTATGAAGGAGAACGTAATCATCGGTAAGCTCATCCCGGCAGGAACAGGTATGAAGATTTATCGTAATATCAAGCTTGACAGCGATGTAAACGATGATGATACACTTGATTTTGATGATGATGATTTTGCGGATTTCGCAGAGGAAGAGGCAGTCGGAGTCATTGATACAGATGCTGAATCAGTTGATGAAGAATAATTACTGATGTTTGTACTTAAGCTACAGAAGCTGTTACAAACCAAAAACAAAGAAGTCCGGGAAACCGGACTTCTTTCTTGTATTATATTGAAAACAAAATTGGCCTTGACAAAACAGACAAGGATTTGTATAATATTTTAGCGTGCATAAGATTGCACTGCTTAAAATAAAACAGGAGGTGAAAATAATGCCAACATTTAACCAGTTAGTAAGAAAAGGACGTCAGACATCTGTAAAGAAGTCTACAGCACCAGCTCTTCAGAGAAGCTTTAACTCTCTCCAGAAGAAGCCAATCAACACTTCTTCTCCACAGAAGCGTGGTGTATGTACAGCTGTTAAGACAGCTACTCCTAAGAAGCCTAACTCAGCTCTTAGAAAGATCGCCAGAGTTCGTCTTTCAAACGGAATCGAAGTAACTTCATACATTCCTGGTGAGGGACACAACTTACAGGAGCATAGCGTTGTTCTGATTCGTGGTGGCCGTGTTAAGGATTTACCAGGTACACGTTACCATATCATCCGTGGTACATTAGATACTGCAGGTGTTGCAAACAGAAAACAGGCCCGCTCTAAGTACGGCGCAAAGAGACCAAAAGCTGCTAAATAATTTAGCAACATTGTGTATCACAAACAGAACTAAAGTAGGTTAGTGTTGGGATTAGACCTGCAGATGCAGGATTTCACTTTATGAATACAATTCCGCACGAACACATTAGAGAGACACATGTGAGTACCGATGAATTAATCCACAAATATCATGATTAAGGAGGGAAGTAACGTGCCACGTAAAGGACATACTCAGAAAAGAGACGTATTAGCAGATCCAATGTACAACAGCAAAGTAGTTACAAAGCTTGTTAACAGCATTATGTTAGACGGTAAGAAAGGCGTAGCTCAGAAGATTGTATACGGAGCATTTGCTACAGTAGAAGAGAAGACAGGAAGACCAGCTCTTGAAGTATTCGAAGAGGCTATGAACAATGTAATGCCAGCTCTCGAAGTAAAAGCAAGACGTATCGGTGGTGCCACATATCAGGTACCAATCGAGGTTCGCCCTGATCGTCGTCAGGCTTTAGGCCTTCGTTGGTTAACAGCATTCTCACGTGCCAGAGGAGAGAAAACTCAGGCTGAGAGATTAGCTAACGAGATCATGGATGCAGCTAACAACACAGGCGCATCTGTTAAGAGAAAAGAAGATATGCACAAGATGGCAGAGGCAAACAAGGCATTCGCACATTACAGATTCTAGTTTCTGTAAGAAGCTTACAGCTTTGCTTTTGATTCATGCAGCGGACCGGATTTGTAACAGAGTCCGGTTGTGCATAGGACACTAAATATAGGAGGAAAAAACCTTGGCTGGAAGAGAATATCCACTTGAGAGAACCAGAAATATTGGAATCATGGCTCATATCGATGCTGGTAAAACAACACTGACAGAGCGTATTCTTTATTATACTGGTATTAACTATAAAATCGGTGATACTCATGAAGGTACTGCTACCATGGACTGGATGGAGCAGGAGCAGGAAAGAGGTATTACAATTACTTCTGCCGCTACAACATGTCACTGGACACTTGAAGAGTTCACTAAACCAAAGCCAGGAGCACTTGAGCATCGTATCAACATCATCGATACACCGGGCCACGTTGACTTCACAGTAGAAGTTGAGCGTTCACTCCGTGTACTTGATGGCGCAGTTGGTGTGTTCTGTGCAAAGGGTGGTGTTGAGCCTCAGTCAGAGAACGTTTGGCGTCAGGCTGACACATACAATGTACCTCGTATGGCATTCATCAATAAGATGGATATCTTAGGTGCAAACTTCTACGGAGCTGTTGACCAGATCCGTACAAGATTAGGAAAAAATGCTATCGTACTTCAGTTACCAATCGGTAAAGAGGACGATTTCAAAGGAATTATCGACCTTTTCGAGATGAAGGCATATATCTACAATGATGAGAAGGGTGACGATATCACAGTTACTGATGATCTTGGAGATATGGCTGATCAGGCTGCAGAGTACCGTACAGAGCTTATTGAGAAAATCTGTGAGTTAGATGACGATCTCATGATGCAGTATCTTGAGGGTGAGGAGCCATCTGTAGAGGATATGAAGAAGGTTCTTCGTAAAGCAACATGTGAGTGTACAGCAGTACCTGTATGTTGTGGTTCTGCATACCGTAACAAGGGTGTACAGAAGTTACTTGACGCTATTGTTGAGTACATGCCAGCTCCTACAGATATCCCTTCAATCAAGGGAACAGATCTTGAGGGAAATGAGATTGAGAGACATTCATCAGATGATGAGCCATTCTCAGCACTTGCATTCAAGATCATGGCAGATCCATTCGTAGGAAAGCTTGCATTCTTCCGTGTTTACTCAGGAAAATGTAAGGCAGGTTCTTATGTATTAAATGCAACAAAGGATAAGAAAGAGCGTATCGGACGTATTCTTCAGATGCATGCTAATAAGAGACAGGAATTGGATGAGGTTTACTCAGGTGATATCGCTGCTGCTGTTGGATTTAAATTCACAACAACAGGTGATACAATCTGTGATGAGCAGCATCCGGTTATCCTTGAGTCTATGGAGTTCCCAGAGCCAGTTATCGAGCTCGCTATCGAGCCAAAGACAAAAGCTGGACAGGGTAAGTTAGGTGAGGCTCTTGCAAAGCTTGCAGAGGAGGATCCTACATTCCGTGCTCATACTGATCAGGAAACAGGTCAGACAATCATCGCTGGTATGGGTGAGCTTCACCTTGAGATCATCGTTGACCGTCTTCTCCGTGAGTTCAAGGTTGAGGCAAACGTTGGTGCACCTCAGGTTGCTTACAAGGAGACATTTACAAAGGCTGTTGATCAGGAATACAAATATGCTAAGCAGTCAGGTGGACGTGGACAGTACGGACACTGTAAGGTTCGCTTCGAGCCAATGGATGCCAATGGAGAAGAACTTTTCAAGTTCGATTCAGAGGTTGTCGGTGGTGCTATTCCAAAGGAGTACATCCCATCAATCGGCGAAGGTATCGAGGAGGCTACAAAGGCCGGCTCTCTTGGTGGATTCCCAGTAGTTGGTATCCATGCAACAGTATACGATGGATCTTACCATGAGGTCGATTCATCAGAGATGGCATTCCACATTGCCGGATCTATGTGTTTCAAAGAGGCTATGGCAAAGGCTGCACCTGTATTACTTGAGCCTATCATGAAGGTAGAGGTTACAATGCCTGAGGAGTACATGGGAGACGTTATCGGTGATGTTAACTCTCGTCGTGGACGTATCGAGGGTATGGACGATCTCGGCGGTGGAAAGATTGTACATGCATATGTACCACTTGCAGAGATGTTCGGTTACTCTACAGACCTTCGTTCTAAGACACAGGGACGTGGAAACTACTCAATGTTCTTCGACAGATATGAGCCGGTTCCAAAGAATGTACAGGACAAGGTGCTTGCTAACCACGCAAAATAATTGCAAATTAGCAAACAATTTATAGTACAAATGATGAAATATATACTATATATGGTATAAAAATCAAAAATAAAGGCATTTCCCCTTGAAAAAGGGGGATTTGCCGTAAAATTTACTTGAAAAAACTTTGATTATTTCGTATAATCAAAGCAGTCGGTAGATTATAAAAATAGCCCATGGGGCATAAAAGTTTAAGGAGGACGTTTCAAAATGGCAAAGGCTAAATTTGAAAGAACAAAACCACATTGTAATATTGGTACCATCGGTCACGTAGATCATGGTAAAACAACTTTAACAGCAGCTATTACAGCAGTATTAGCAGCTCGTGTCGCTGGTAACACAGCTACAGATTTCGCTAACATTGATAAGGCTCCAGAGGAGAGAGAGCGTGGAATCACAATTTCTACAGCTCACGTTGAGTATGAGACAGAAAAGAGACATTACGCACACGTTGACTGTCCTGGACATGCTGACTACGTAAAGAACATGATCACTGGTGCAGCTCAGATGGATGGTGCTATCCTCGTTGTTGCTGCTACTGATGGTGTTATGGCTCAGACAAAGGAGCACATCCTCCTTTCTCGTCAGGTAGGTGTTCCTTACATCATCGTATTCCTTAACAAGTGTGATATGGTTGACGACCCAGAGCTTATCGAGCTCGTAGAGATGGAAGTTACAGAGCAGCTTGAGGAGTATGGATTCAATGATTGCCCAATCATCCAGGGATCAGCTCTTAAGGCTCTTGAGGATCCAATGGGACCTTGGGGAGACAAGATCATGGAGCTTATGGATACTGTTGATTCTTATATCCCAGATCCACAGCGTGATACAGATAAGCCATTCCTTATGCCAGTAGAGGACGTATTCACAATCACAGGTCGTGGTACTGTTGCAACTGGTAGAGTAGAGCGTGGTACACTTCACCTCAACGACGAGTTAGAGATTCTTGGTGTTAAAGAGGACGTTCAGAAGACTGTTGTTACTGGAATCGAGATGTTCCGTAAGCAGTTAGACGAGGCTCAGGCTGGTGATAACATCGGAGCACTTCTCCGTGGTATTAACCGTGACCAGATCGTTCGTGGACAGGTTCTTGCTAAGCCTGGTACAGTAACATGTCACCGTAAGTTCACAGCTCAGGTTTACGTTCTTACAAAGGACGAGGGTGGACGTCATACTCCATTCTTCAACAACTATCGTCCACAGTTCTACTTCCGTACAACTGACGTAACAGGTGTTGTTCAGCTTCCAGAAGGAACTGAAATGTGCATGCCTGGTGATAACGTAGAAATGACAATCGAATTGATTCACCCAATCGCTATGAGCCAGGGTCTTACATTCGCTATCCGCGAAGGTGGACGTACAGTAGGATCTGGTCGTGTTGCTACAATCATCGAGTAATCTGCGCGAAAGCAATGAGATAAGCGCCGCATAGGCGATAACAATAGGGACTTCAAGCTTGCTTGAAAGTCCCTATTTTGTCGTCTTTGCGGGCATTTAACGAATGCCCGCGACCGAGATGGAGCGTTAGCGAAATCGAGGGGCGCTTATCTTACTTTTGCTGGCTTTATTTATTAAAAAAAGCCAGTGAAATGACTCCACTGGCAACATTTTGGCAACATTTATTTTATTTCTTCTTTTTCTTATTCTCCCGATTTCGTTTCTCTAGTTCTTCTTTACGTTCTTTATCGGTATGTCGCATAGCAATCAAATTTTCGGAATCAATCACTTGTCTACGTCCTTCATCATCCAAAACAAAAAACTTGGTAAGTAATTCGTGGATGATAGGAGCGTCTTTATACTCAAACAATTCCAATTCAATTTTCATACGATTCTTAATATAACTATTTTTATTAGCAGTGTCTAAAACACCACTGTATGTATCCAACAATCCGGGTTCCACAATGCCACTATCATAAGGATTTTCTTTGCAAATGGTATTAACATCAATTCCTAATACACTAGCAAGGCGAATCGCATGGTCGTAACGTACGGAAGTATCTCTTCGAATAATGGTGTAGAGAGATTGGCGGCTGATGCCAGCACGTCTGGCACATTCAGCTACCGTCCATCCTTTATTTTCAATTGCATCTTTTAAATTTAATCCATAACCCATTCGGTTTCATCCTCCTTAAAAGAACACTGTGACATTATTACAAACCTCATTGTATCATATAAAATAAAATTATGCAATGAAAACAAATGTTGACAATGTGAAACATTCATGATAATATTCATATAAAATAAAAGTATTCAGTGAATACAGAAAGGAGAGCGAATCATGAGTGAATTAAAAAACTATATGATGGATGCGGATGATGTGGCAAAGGCTTTGTCGGTTTCCAAAGGACAGGCTTACAAAACAATTCGTATCTTAAATGAAGAGTTGAAAGCGCAGGGGTACTTCGTTGTGCAGGGAAAAGTACCAAAGGCATACTGGGAAACAAAGTTTTATGGTTTCCATTCGTAGAAAGGAGAGGACAAAATGGCAATTTACAAAGATGATAAGACATGGACGGTGCAATGTCGCATTAAAAACCGGGATGGTACAACAAAGCAACATAAGAAACGAGGATTTCTTACAAAGAAAGAGGCAAAAGAATATGAAAGTAAAATAACATCAAAGATTTCGAAATGTCATATGAAGTTGAGTGAATTTTACGAAATATATCTGACAGATAAGAAGAACGAGTTAAAATATCGGACAATTTTAACAAAGCGTCAGATGATAGAAACACATATTTTGCCTTACTTTGGAGAGTTGCCGTTGGATGAGATAACGGCGCAGGATATTCAAAATTGGCAGAATGAAATGTATGAAAAGGATTATGAGCCGACATATCTGCGGAGTATTGCAAATCAGCTTTCAGGAATGTTGAATCATGCCTGCAATATATACGAAATGCCAACAAGTCCCTATCGGAAAGTTAAGAAAATGGGAAAATCAGATGCGAATCGTATTGACTTTTGGACATTTGAGGAATATCAGCGTTTTATCAGAGCGATGAAAGACGATCCAGTGTATTTTCCTTTGTTTGAAACATTATATTATACCGGAATGCGAGAAGGTGAATTGCTAGCGCTAAGTAAGGATATGATTGATTTGGCGAATAATGTAATTCACATTCGTAAGACATTTTATCGCAGGTACAAGGTTGACCATATTACGGAACCCAAAACGGAGAATTCCATTCGTGATATTGTGATACCACAGTTTTTGGCAGACGAGTTGAAAGAATATTTATCGCATTGTTATGAATTGGAAGATGGCGAGCGAATATTTAAAATGACAGCGGAGGCAGTTCAGCACAAGATGAAAAATGCGATAAAGAGACTTGGATTGAAAATGATTCGAGTACATAGTCTGCGACACAGCCATGTGGCATTTCTTATCAATCGAGGTGTTCAGCCGTTGGAAATCAAGGAAAGACTGGGGCATAGAGATATTAAAGTGACACTAAATACTTATGGACATTTATATCCTAATGCGCAGAAAAAGGTGGCAGATTTGTTGGATATGGAGTATAAAAAAGCTCCTACCAATACCAATGATTAGCAGGAGCAAAGCTGATAAATGAGATAATACTCAAGTATCAACCCGGACAAGTTGATTATACCAAGTATTATCTCATTCAGCAAACATTATTTGAGGAAGTGAGACAATATGAATCAAGAAATAGAATTAAAAATAATCGAGATGTCAGAGGTGGAATCTAAGGAGATTTCATGGCTATGGTATCCTTTTATTCCTTATGGAAAACTTACTATCATCCAAGGAGACCCGGGAGATGGTAAAACAACGCTTGTATTGAACATTGCTGCAGCACTCTCAAAAGGAGAGGGATTGGATAATGATATGAAGCCTGCAGACCCACTTCATATTATTTATCAGACTGCCGAGGATGGTCTGGCCGATACAGTGAAACCAAGACTTGAAAAAGCAGAAGCGGATTGCAGTAATATATTCGTTATCGATGAAACGGATGCTTCATTAAGTATGTTGGATGAACGTATTGAAAAGGCCATTGTGGAGAAGAAAGCGAAACTATTGATTCTCGATCCAATACAAGCATATCTCGGCGGTAAGATGGATATGAACCGGGCAAATGAAGCGAGGGACATGACAAAACATCTTGGACAAGTGGCGGAGCGAACGGGATGTGCTATTGTACTCATTGGACACATGAATAAGAACTCCGGTGGAAAAGTTGCTTATCGTGGGATGGGTTCCATTGATTTTTTTGCTGTGGCGCGAAGTGTGCTACTGGTAGGGAGAGTAAAAGGACAGGAGAACCGCAGAGCAATGGTGCAGATTAAAAACAATCTGGCAGAGCGAGGACATGGCAAATCGTTTGTGCTGTCGGATGGTGTTTTTTGTTGGCAAGGTAACTATGATATCACGGAAGATGAACTGGTGGGCGGGTTTGTTCCAAAATCATCCAAGCAGGAGGAAGCCAAAGAAATGCTTCTTAGTTTCAGTAATATCAATAGAGAGGTGTCGGCATCAGATATTCGGGAAAAGGCACAGGAAAAGGGGATCTCCTGGAGAACTATGGAGTTAGTAAAGAAAGAACTTGGAATTCAATCTAAGAAGATAAATAACGCGTGGTATTGGATTCTGGATAGCAAATATTTTTAAATACGAAGGCAACAACGCAACAAGACAAGTCATAGGAAAATACGGTCTTGGTTATGTATTTCAACACCGTAAATGACTGGCACCCACATTGTTGCGTTGTTGTGTTTTGTGTTCTGATATAGTGAAGGAGCAAAGAGATATGGAGAAACAAAAAAGTGTAACGATTAAAGAGACTTTGTTTATGGATTTGGTAAAATACTTTTTAGTAAATGTCCGAGAGGATGAGGATAGGATACGATTGGAATTGCAGAAAAAACTGGATGTTCTGGTAAAGAGGGAACTATATACGAAATATAAAACGGCAAAGAGTGCGACGGAAAGAGAAGCAGCAAGACAAGAATATTTGGAGAAGGTGGGAATGCCAAAAGATTTTCGTTGGTAGTTCATTGGTGATTATAACAACAAGCTCGTGACACGAGTTTGTTATGATGACAGGTACAAAAAATATTGGTTAGGGTTCAAGGGATGTCCCTTGCAAGAGCATCAACAGGAGAGTTTTTTGGTTGATGTGCATGGGTGTGGACACATCATGCGTATCTTGCGGGGCTTGAATGAGAAGGGAAAATGTATATTTTATGGTCATCAGATGTGCATCAAAAATGGGAGAAAAGGGCTGGAAATTGGGCGAAAATGGTACGTTTGGACAAAATGTCCAGACGTAATGAGGGGTGGACAGGGAAAAAAGTTTACGTTTGGACAAAATGTCCAAACAAGAAATGGGAAGAATATGGTATAAAGAATTATTAATTAGAATGATTATTGGTTTACAGTGAATGCTGGTATTAATTTTTCAGAAGGATAAAGATACTTGAACTTGATATGAATTGGTGGCAATTTTTATTTGGCATAATGCGAGTAAATATTGGAATGCATAGGCATAATAGTATAGGTTGCTTTTTTTGATAAGAAAAAAATATATTAAAATTGACAAAACAGGATAAATAAAATATAATAGCTATAGCAAACTTATGGTGACATAAGGACGCAAAGCAAGATATCTTAGTTAGTAAGACGGATCAGCTGCAACAGAAATGCTGCAGCTTTTTTGTTGGAAAAAACGGAGGGAAAGAAAGAGAATGAAGAAAATTGTAGATAATATGGCAAACAAGAATGTGAAGGGAGTTGTAAATGCGTGGAAATAAAAGTTAGAAAAATAGTTGCGCTTATCCTATGTATTTGCATATGTGTTACGTCGATTAGTGCGGATGCAAAAACAAAAAAGGTAACAGGAAAAGATGGGAAATACATTACATGGAACTATGATAAGGATACAAAGACTCTAACATTTTCGGGTAAAGGGGTGATTTCTGATTTTATACTAGACGGACATGCTCCAGAACCTGAATGGTATGTATGGAATAAGGAAACAGAGCGGATAGTGATAGAAGAAGGAATAACTGTGATAGGTGAGGGTGCATTTTCTGATTTTGTTTCGGTCAGGGATGTTCACTTACCAGAAACATTAATAAAAATAAGTGGAGATGCGTTTAATGAAAATATGCAGCTTAAAAGTATAAATTTTCCAGAGAATCTTAAGAACATTAGTTCATATGCATTCTCAGGATGCGAGAAAATGGAGTTGCCTATGTTTCCTAGTAAACTGAAAACAATAGGAGAATATGCATTTTGCGGTTGTAACAAGATTAAAACTTTTTCTTTTTCTAAGAATACAAAAAAAGTAACAAAAGGAATTCTTAGTGAATGTAAGCTGCTTAGTAAAATAAATATGTCTAAAAATACAGAAGTTATCTCTGAATATGCATTTTCTTATTGTCCTCAAATTAAGAAAATTAAGCTTCCTAAAAATGTTAGGACGGTAACAATGTCAGCATTTATAGGGACTAGTTTAAAGAAAATTATGCTTCCGTCAAAAGTTCAGGTGATAAAAAATGGTAGTCATGGGAATAAAGGATTAGGAAATGGATATGAAGTAAAAAAACTTCGTATCATAGAAATCCACACAAAAAAACTAAAAAAGATTGAAAAAAATTCCTTTGGAGGATTATCACGCAAAGCTGTAATTAAGGTACCAAAAACCAAGAAAAAGCAATATACCAAGATGTTACGAAAGAGTGGTTTAAGTAAGAAAATAAAGATTAAGTCTTTATAGTGAATGGCAACATTTTGGCAACATTTATTTGAAAAAAATCATAAAAACAATAAAATATTGAAAAAATCAACAAATGAAGGAACCAAAAACAACTAAAAACAGTACAGTTTAAAATCACGGAAAACGCGAAGGTGGACGTACAGTAGGTTCAGGTCGTGTTGCTACAATCATCGAGTAATTTACGCGAAAGCAATGAGATAAGCGCTTGAAAAGGCGTAATAAAGAGTCACTTCATGCTTGCATGAAAGTGGCTCTTTTTGCGACTTTGCGGGCATTTGACGAATGCCCGCGACCGAGATGGAGCGAAGCGGAGTCGAGGGGCGCTTATTTCATAGATAGTTGGACCCGATTTTGCAACAAAAACGAACTTTGGGGAGAAGAATCGGTGAGATACGAAGAAATGTAATAAGGGATCTGTTGCAGGCAGAGGCTCTGGAAGAGGCAATAAAGTCAATCATCCGACCGGAGATAGAGGAAGGACAGGTAATGCAGAGAAAGAGGATGTGGCTGGAGATGGAGGGAAAGTTAAAGCACAATATTCAGGCTTATTGTTAGATAAATATAACATGTGTGCAATATAGACCGATAAAATAAGTAGAATGTAAATCGTTCTCCCAAATATGCGAAAAGAGAGAATAAACGGGGTAAGGTGTGAGGCGTTAAATCATTGTTTGGTTTATTTTTGGAATTTTGCTATTATTGACATTACTACAGAACAAAATATACCAGACAAAATGGGTGGATACCAGTTTTTTGTGTCAACAAAGATGCAAGGACCATAGTATTTATTAAAAAAGTATTGATCAGTAATAGAAATCGTTCTCGGCGCAGTTTTTTGTGTGTCATTGGATGATTTTCATGAATTACCGCTTTTGTAAAAAGGATATAAGCATCACAGAAGAAAAGAATCAAAATGGAGTAACCACTTATTGAATTCCAAATCCAGTTAAAAAAAATACTACTAATACCAACAAATGTACTGATTACCAAACACAACCAGTGATAGGGAGCATGATAACCACCTAGATGAATGCGGATGGACAAAAAAGAAATGAGCCATATGAATACGGGCCATCCCTGATGTAGTGGTATCGCAATGCCAAATAATAAAAAATTGCCTATGGTTTCATTAATGAAACATTCGGTCCCATAAATGTTTACGTCGCGTTTTTTTTTGAGCTGAACCGTATTTTGATAAGGAATCCACTATTTTTATGGCGATATTATGTATCATAGTTTATATATCAAGTAGCGTTGAAAAGACTTCACGAACATGCTCCAAATAGCTTTCCGACACAGGATAAATAGAATTGTCGGAAAGAGTGATGTCTTTATTGGTTAATCGCATAACTTTATTCATGTTGACAATAACTGTTCGATGGCAACGGACAAATTCTTTAGGTAGTTGATTTTGTAGATTTTTTAATGTGATTTTTTGACGAAAAAAAGCCTGATTATCATTTGGTTGGGTTATTATATCTACATAGTGCCGAAAAGAGGTAAATGCCAATATTTTGTTGTATGGTATTTTTACTGTTTCAGTTTTTGTTTTGTACACGTGATAAGACCCCTGCATGTTTCTTAAAATGGGTTTCATACATTGTTCAAGTTTGCTCTGGCTAATTGGCTTTAACAAATAATCGAAAGCCTGAACATGATACCCGTCAAAGACATATTCGGAAAAAGCAGTCAAGAAAATGATATTACCGCAAAACCCATCCTTTCGTAATTGTTTTGCAATGTCCATTCCATTTGCCGATCCTAATTCAATGTCAATAAAAAAAAGTTCGTCTTCGTCATATTCTTTTTCTGAAAAATCCTTGTCATTAAAATAGTGACGTATAGATGTCGAAATATTATTTTGTTTACCCCACTTTTCCAGCAATTGTTTTAATTGCGCAGCATGAGTTGCTTCATCTTCTAAAATTGTTACATTTAATTTCATAATGATTTACCCCTCTCCGTAAGTAATGGAATATATACATCAACAGTAAAAGAATCTTTTTTGGCTGTTATATTGCAAAAGCCAGAATTTCTTTCGGCAATTTCTCTAACATTTGTCAAACCTTTACCATGATTTTTCTGATCTGTTTTTGTGCTGTCCAGTTGACCATTAAGCTTGTATCGATAGTTTCCAGAGGAACTATTCTCTACATGAATATGATACATGCTCCGCTGTGGTTTAAGAAAAACATTGATTTGAGGATGGGTATCCGTCTTTCGTTCTATCTTGGTACAGGCCTCTATTGAATTGTCGAGAAGATTACCTAAAATCCCCGTGATTTCAATATCATTGATAGGAAAATGTTCAGGGAGAATAACAGAATACATAAACGATATACCCTCTGACTGTGCAATCGCATACTTGTCAGTTAAAATTGCATCAATGACAGGATGACCTGTACTTACAATGGGGAAAGATTGTGGGAGGGACTCGCGTTGCTTGGATACATATTGACTGAGTTGGTGATAGGACTTTGCTTTAATTAGTTCATGAATCACTGCTAAATGGTTCGAGTAGTCGTGTTTCCATTTTTGCAGACTCTTTGCGGATTGGAGAATAGTTTTGTTTCGTTCCTTATTTTTTTCATACATATGTATTTGTTCTGCCAATTTAATGTTTTCTTGATATGATTTACTGATAATTTGGATTAGAGATAACATAGCGAGGAAAACGAAAAGAATAAAAATGCTGATGCTGTTAAGTTGTATCCGGTATTTCATAGGTAATTTGTCAGTATCAAGTTCAACGATTATATTCAGGAAAAACGTGGACACAAATAAGGCAATAACAGTAGTTATTACCACAAAAACATCAAATTTTTTTGGTAAAGAAGAAATGTCATTCAGGATATGCAAGAAAGCAATCATGAAAAGGAATATAAATAACAAAAATAGCAAGGTTGATACGATACGATTATCACCTAAAAAGTCAAAAGAAGAAAGGTTACTGGCAGAAACGATAAGTGCAATTGTATATGTAATCTGATCTGCGAATATACTCATAAAACTCGGAAGGCAGCAGGTAAAAGTTTTTTCAGAGAATGTATTTCTAAAACATAGAAATATAAATATCATTCGAAAAAGAAAAAGGGCGAGCAGAGTTGCAGTAGTGTTGATTTGATAAAAATTGCAATAAGAAACTAAGATGCTTGAAAAAAGCACAAAACTAGTAAACAGCGCTATATAATACTTAGAATTTCTTAATGTAAGACGATGAAACAGTAAATAAGCAACGATCGTATTTTCTATGATGTTTACAAATATTTCCCAAAGATAAATTAACAACATAAGGCCTCCCAATATAATGTCGCTAAAAATAAATTGAATATTATCCTATCATAATAATCACAAAATGTCAAATTAAGTATATCGAGAGTTTGTGTCAAGTAATCATTGGCACTTTTTTCAGGTTCCGTGTTTCATGGGA
>OHPH01000083.1_pt1 | contig 51791 bp, 28 predicted proteins | sample 1577681 | NCBI WGS metagenome assembly OHPH01 (sample SAMEA3879603, study PRJEB24766) | human gut metagenome | biome: human-associated habitat; feature: feces | place: USA | collected 1985/1987 | reverse complement strand
CCAAGCGCAAATTTATTTATCGTCTCATCAGAGAGACCTCTTGTCTCGTGAAAATACTCATAAGCCTTCTCACCATGCTGGCTGTGCTTCAATATATAATGAAAATATGCAGCCGCAGTCTTGTTCATCTCCCTGAGCGTTATCTTATACTGCTCCCTCGACCTCTCCTGGGCGTTCATGGACTTCTCAGGGAGCTGTACTCCAGCCCTCTCCGCAAGCCTCTCCACCGCCTCCGGGAAATTGAGGTTCTCATATTCCATGACAAATGTAAACACGTTGCCACCGACTCCGCAGCCGAAGCAGTGATACATCTGTTTTTCCCTGTTGACCTTAAATGACGGAGTCTTCTCATGGTGGAACGGACAGCATGCCTCGTAATTCGCGCCCTTCTTCTTAAGGCTTGCGTAGCTTCCGATAACATCCACTATATCATTTCTTGACAAGACTTCATTTATCACGTCATCCGAATAATACAATTCGATTCCTCCTGTTTGTCAGGTATGCTCAGACCTTCCAGGACTTCGGTATATATATACTCTTAAATGTCTCTATCGCATAATTGTCTGTCATACCAGCTATGTAGTCGCACACGACTGTCTGGGGATCCTCTCCCATATATATCATCTCAACACATTCATTTGTCAGCCTGCTGGCGTCCTCAATGAAGTATTCATACAATATCCTCAGCATCTTGTCGGCCTTGAGCTCCTCGCTCTTGGCTATCGGGTTAGTGTAGAGATATCTGAACATGTATGTTCTCAGCTTCCCCAGAGCATCCCCGATCTCCGCCGACATACCGACATAATCCTTGTCCTGACTCGTATTTATCACATCATGTATGAGACAGTTCAGTCTTGTGCGGGTATTCTTCCCGAGAATGTCGGTGATATTGGTCGGAAGATCCTCCTCCTTCAATATGTTACCCCTTATCGCATCATCTATATCATGATTGACGTACGCTATCTTGTCTGCCAGTCTCACACACTGTCCCTCCAGCGTATGCGGAGTGCATGATGTCTTATGGTTTAGCATTCCGTCCCGAACCTCCCAGGTGAGATTAAGTCCCTCACCACGGTTCTCAAGACGTTCCACAACCCTTACGCTCTGAACATTGTGGCTGAAATTATTGCCCGCGCAGGCCGCAAGTGTCCGCTCACCGACATGTCCAAATGGCGTATGTCCCAGGTCATGTCCCAGCGCTATCGCCTCCGTCAGATCCTCGTTAAGCCTGAGTGATCTGGCTATCGTCCTTGCTATCTGCGACACCTCCAGAGTATGGGTCAGTCTGGTCCTGTAGTGATCATCACCCGGCGACAGAAATACCTGAGTCTTATGCTTAAGTCTCCTGAACGCCTTGCAGTGGAGTATCCTGTCCCTGTCTCTCTGGTAGACCGTTCTGAGGTCGCACTGCTCCTCCGGTCTGTCACGTCCTGTGGACTGATCACTGAACGCCGCATATCTGCTGAGCACTTCGTGCTCCCTTTTTTCCTGCTGTTCCCGTATCGTCATAGAATCTCTCCTATCACATGATCAATATTTCTTACCACACATTTTTATTATTCTCCGTTTTTTCTCAAAATCCTTTTTTATTTTTCAAATTTTCTGATGAAAGAATGACATGATAGTAAGTATAGTGATATACTTATCTAAGATTTTTGAGGTGAATGACATGTTTGATTTTGAAGAAGAACTTAAGAAGCTCCCCCATGTCCCAGGAGTATATCTCATGCACGATTCGGGGGATCATATTATATATGTAGGAAAAGCCATAGATCTGTACAACAGAGTACATCAGTATTTCCAGACCGGCTACAAGAAATCCCCTAAGATTCAGAAGATGGTATCCCATATTGCATGGTTTGAATATATTGTCTGCGGTTCAGAGATCGAGGCTCTCGTTCTAGAGTGCAACCTTATAAAGGAGCACAGACCGCATTACAACACCATGCTCACGGATGACAAGGGTTATCCCTATATCCGCATTACTGTGGAGGAGGATTACCCGCGCATACTGTACAGCCATCAGATGAAACGGGATCACTCCAAATATTTCGGCCCATACACCAATTCCAAAGCGGTGAAGGATATCATAGAGCTGCTGAAAAAGCTGTATCACATCAGGAGCTGCAACAAGGTTCTGCCAAGGGATATGAGCCTTGAAAGGCCCTGCCTGTATCACCAGATAAAGCAGTGCATGGCGCCCTGTCAGGGATATATCTCCAAGGAGGATTACAACAAAAATGTCCAGGATGCCATAAGCTTTCTGAACGGCAACCACGGTCATGTGATCAGGGATCTCGAAAAGCAGATGAAGGAGCTGGCCGAGGATATGGAATTTGAACAGGCCGCCGAGATCAGGGATCTGATAAAGAGCATCCATCACATTGAGTCCACCCAGAGAGTCGGTGACACAAGCGCAGACGACAGGGATGTGATCGCCATGGCCACCGATCTTGGAAATGAGTGTGTCATATCCATATTCTTCATAAGATCCGGCAAGATGATCGGCAGGGAACACTACCACATGAGCGGCGTAAATGCTGAGGCTTACAGCACGATCATGGAGTCTTTTCTCAAGCAATACTACGCTTCCACTCCATATCTGCCAAAGGAGATCATTATCGAGCAGCAGATCGAGGACTACAAGGTCATCGAGGAATATCTGAGCGCCCGCCGGGGAAGTCAGGTACACATCATTGTTCCCCAGAAGGGAGACAAGCAGAAGCTTCTCAAGCTGGCAAAGGACAATGCTTTTCTGGTCATGAACCAGGATGCCGACAAGCTCAAGCGTGAAAAGGAGCGCACTGAGGGTGCGGCAAATGAGCTGGCACAGCTTATCGGAGTTTCATCCGCAAGACGCCTTGAAGCATTTGATATATCGCATATAAGCGGCTATCACTCCGTGGCATCCATGGTGGTATTTGAAAACGGACGCGCCAAGAAGAATGACTACAGAAAGTTCAAGCTCAGGACCATAGACGGGCCGGATGACTACGCAAGCATGAGGGAGGTACTCACAAGAAGGTTCACAGACGAGCGGTTTAATATCTACCCTGATGTACTCATGATGGATGGCGGCCGGGGTCAGGTCAACATAGCTCTGGAGGTTCTTGACGAGCTTGGTCTCAACATCCCGGTATGCGGAATGGTAAAGGATGACCACCACAGAACCAGAGGACTCTATTACAACAACAAGGAGATAGATTTCCCTGCAAATACACAGGCCTTCAACATGATAACAAGACTTCAGGATGAGGCCCACAGATTTGCAATCGAGTACCACAGAAGTCTCAGAAGCAAATCCCAGATCCACTCAGTTCTGGACGATATTGAGGGCATCGGTCCGGCAAGGAGAAAGGCTCTTCTGGCATACTTCAAGGACATAGACAAGATCCGTGCCGCCAGCATTGCTGATCTCGAGATCCCGCAGGGAATGAACAAGACTGCAGCCACTGCGGTATATAACTTTTTCCACAACGATAAACAGAAGTAACGAGGATTTTATGATGGAATACAACTTTTTTGCACTTATATCACGAATGAAATATATTGACAGATGGGCACTCATGAGGAACAACCGCGAGGAGAATCTGTGTGAGCACTGCCTGGAGGTGAGCATGATAGCCCACGCACTGGCAACCATCGGCAATGTACGCTACGGCAAGACTCTGAACGCCGAGAGAGCTGCACTCATAGGTCTCTATCACGATGCATCGGAGATCATCACCGGTGACATGCCGACCCCGGTGAAATACTACAACGATGATATCAAGACAGCCTTCAAGGATGTGGAAGATATCGCATGCCACACACTTCTTGACAAGCTGCCGGGCGATCTCAGACCAGCCTATGAACCGATATTTTTTAAGGATGCCGACGACGAGAACGATGTATATCTCTGGAAGCTCGTCAAGGCGGCTGACAAGCTGTCCGCCCTGATCAAATGCATGGAGGAGACAGGATCGGGAAATACCGAGTTCTCCAGTGCCATGGGTACGATCATGAATTCCGTGTCACAGATGGCTGAGACTTATCCTGAGGTAAACGACTTCGTGTGCGAGTTTTTACCGGCATACGGCAAGACCCTGGACGATCTTCAGCAGATATAATCTAAAGCAGATATAGAAAAAAGAGAAGCCGGAGCTTTTTGCCAGCCCCGGCTTCTCTTTTTTTGATCTTATTATTGTTTTAATTTTATTCCTGTTCAACATTTTGTTCAGCATTTTCAACTCTGTTGAATATCTCCATGAACTCCTGGCCTGTTATCGACTCCTTCTCTATCAGATACTGTGCGATGGCATCCAACGCATTCATGTGCTCTGAGAGAAGCTTCTTGGCCTCATCATATGCCTTCTTGAGCTGATTCCTAATCTCCTCATCGACCTTTGCAGCAGTCTTGTCTGAACACTGGAGCACTGCATTTCTGTCGAGATATTTTCCCTGAACAGTCTCAAGCTGCATGAGTCCGAACTTGTCTGACATTCCATACATGGTTATCATCGCTCTCACTGTCTTGGTCGCCTGCTCTATATCATTTGCCGCGCCGGTGGTCACTGACTCGAATTTCAATTCCTCTGCAGCTCTTCCGCCGAGGGTCGTCACAATGTTCGCCTCAAGCTCAGCCTTGGTCTCCATATACTTCTCTTCCTCAGGCACCTGCCATACATATCCCAGAGAACCCATCGTTCTAGGAACTATTGTAATTCTCTGAACAGGCTCAGTGTGCTTCTGGAGAGCAACCAGAAGAGCATGTCCAACTTCATGATATGCAACGACCTTCTTCTCCTGGTCGCCTAGCAGCTTGCCCTTCTTCTCTTTTCCTGCAAATACAAGCTCCACCGCACCAATCAGATCAGCCTGTGAAACCATGCTCCTTCCGGATCTGACTGCAGTGAGCGCCGCCTCATTTATTATGTTGGCGAGATCTGCTCCAACCGCACCTGCTGTGGCAAGCGCAAGCTCACGGAGATCCACAGTCTCATCCATCTTGACATTTCTGGAGTGTACCTTCAGCGTGTCTATTCTACCCTGAAGATCCGGCTTCTCAACTATTACTCTTCTGTCAAATCTTCCCGGTCTCAGGAGTGCCTTGTCAAGTGTCTCCGGCCTGTTGGTCGCAGCCAGTATCACTATTCCCTTGGATGTATCAAATCCATCCATCTCGGCAAGAAGCTGGTTCAGTGTCTGTTCTCTCTCCGAATCACCGCCCCTCACGCTGTCTCTGCTCTGGCCTATGGCATCTATCTCGTCTATGAATATTATACAAGGAGCCATCTCAGATGCCTGTTTGAACAGATCTCTGACTCTCGATGCTCCGACTCCCACGTACATCTCCACGAAGCTTGATCCCGACATGGAGAAAAATGGCACGTTTGCCTCTCCGGCAACAGCCTTTGCCAGAAGTGTCTTTCCGGTTCCCGGAGGGCCGACCAGCAGTGCTCCCTTTGGAAGCTTTGCACCTATAGCCATATACTTCTTAGGGTTGTGAAGGAAGTCGACCATCTCAGTCAGGGATTCCTTTGCCTCATCCTCTCCTGCAACATCTGCAAATGTGACTCCGGTCTTCTTCTCCATATATACCTTGGCATTTGATTTGCCAAAGCCCATCATTCCGCTCCGCCTTGTCACTAACGAGAGGAACAGATAGAATGCAGCTATCATGACCACATATGAGAGTATCGTTCCGACCATGGCTGAACCGCTCTCGTCTTTGCCCTTGTATGTTGTGGCATACTTCTCATGGGCTGTCTTAAGTCTGTCTGCCAGCTTATCGTCGCTTATCCTCACTGTCACATAGGTGTTCTTATCCAGAGTGCCGTCAGACTCCTTTGAGGTAAATCTGATCTTTTTGGCATATATCTCCGCATTGTCCACCTCTCCCGAATCCAGCATCTCCACAAATCCGCTGTACGGGATCTCTTTTTTCGTTCCATTTGTGATCTTGTCGTATGCTCTCCAGCACAGCAGTGTCAATATCACCGAGATGACAAGCAGAACCATGACATTCCTGTTTTTGCCTTTGTTGCCATTATTCTTGTTGTCGTCATTCTTGTCGTTTTGTTCTTTGTTGTAATCGTTATTCAACACGTTTCTCCTTTTACTCTGATATGGATATCCCATTTATCCATCTATGACTTTACCGCCTAACAAATTATAAGTCAAGTAAACTGTTTGTATGAAATTGTCTTTATTGACATTACGGGGGCTCCGGGGGTACACTTTTTTACAAATTGACAAATATATTCTATATGGGAGGGCTGCAATGCCGGGATACATAATACACCTGTGCGAGGGCAGATATATCGCAGATAAACTTCATATTTCAAAGGAATCCCAGCCGGAGCTGCTGAATGATTTCCTGCTGGGCTGCGTTCTTCCAGATGCGGTTATGGACAAAGCCCTGACACATTTCAGGCCGGAATGGCAGAACGATCTCATAACAAAATATCCGGACATCGATCACATATTGTCAGAATATCCAGTGGAAGCTATGACACCTGCCGACCTTGGCATACTTGCCCATCTCATGATGGACGCCGCCTATGTGGAGGAATTCTGGCCGCAATATTTTCAGTTTGAGGCAGGCGATAACACTCCCACCTGTGTGACACGCGACATAGACCATGTCCGAATGCACGAGCTCAGCATGCAGCCGGAGGGAAGGTGCATCCCATTCCGGGATTTCTTCTCAGAACAGTTTTTCTACGGTGATTACAATGTGACAAATCCATTGTTTATCAGGGATTTCTCACCGATCATACCGAAGGTTTCATCACCTGATATGACCATAAAAAAATGTCTATGTTTCTCACAGAGCAGACTGCGGAGTGATCTCGACTCATTCACCTCCATAGACACCGATGTAGGCAATAATACAACGAATGTATTTCCATATAAAGCACTTAAAGACTTTATCATCTCTCAGGCGGACAGATTCCTCCGCCTCATAGATAACAAAAAAGCATCCACCAGATAAGCCTGTTTCCAGGCTCACCCGGTTGGATGCTTTTTATAGTTTTATTTCCGGCTTTCCCTTATCTAACTGTCAGTCACTATTTGACAACGATCTTCTTTACTGTTGAGTATGAACTCTTATATGTTGTCTTACCTGACTTGTTAAATGCACGCACCTTGAAGTAATATGTCTTGTCTTTCTTCAGGCCCTTCTTGGTGTACGAAGTCGTACTGGCCTTTCTTATGGTTGCAACAGCCTTATAAGTGCCTCTCTTTGATGTTGACATGTATACGATGTAACCTGTCGCTCCCTTGGCTCTCTTCCATGCAATTTTCGCCTGCTTGACTCCGGCCTTCGCTGATACAACAGGTGTTGCAGGAAGTGTAAATCCTGATACATATGTTCCGGCATTCTCTACGATCGCCTTTCCATCCTTCTTGTATGCCACAACTCTGTACTTATACGTTGTTCCGGCACTGAGCTTTGAGCTTACAAATACGACCTTTGACTTGCTTGTGATGGTCTTGATCTTGACTGCTCTGTTGCCGCGGTATCTGTAAACTATGTATCCATCAGCGTTGTTTACCTTGCTCCATTTCATCGTTATCGATGCATTGCTTCTGGCACTGATCTTAAGATTCTTGACTGCCGATGGCGTTGTCATGATCCTTGCTGTAGCATCCTCACCAACGAGCTCCTTGCTGCCGACCTTCTTGTATGCAACTACCTTGAATGTGTAAGCTGTACTTCCAGTCAGACCGTTTACATTATAAGCTGTCTTTGATGTCGAACCAAGATATTTGTAATTGTCCTTTGCTACAAGTCTGTATACCTTGTAGCCTGTAGCTCCCTTAACTGTATTCCACTTGAGCGCTATCGACTTCTCTGCCCTGCTGCTGAATGAAATACCTGAAACCTTAGCTGGCTTTGTTGCTGCATTTATGACTGTCTTCTCGCTATACAGTGTCTTGCCTGACGACTTCACATATGCTGATACCGCTAACTTGTAATCAGTTCCCGCTGCCAGACCTGTGATATTGCTGCTTGTGCCCGTCACTGTTGCAACCTTCACATATGTCTTCTTACCTGTATCATATCTGTACACCTCATATCCCTGGGCATATGCACTGCTGCTCCATGATAGCTTCAGTGATGTTGTTGTCTCACCGCTTGCCGCAAGGTTCTTCACCTTTGCAGGAAGGATGTTGAATGTAACCTTCTTTGTTCCGTAGAAGTTGTTAAGTCCTGTGATCGTAACACTTGCAACACCCGGCTTCACGTTGTTGCTGTACTCAACCGTGTACTCCTTTGGATTTATCACTGTTCTGCCGATCTTAACTGTAACCGCCGGCTTGATCGCTGATCCTGTGTAGGTCTTGTCTGCTATCGCTGATACGGTTGCCTTTGATATGTCAAATGCCTTGATCCTGAACTGCTTTGTAACGCTTCCCTTGTAGTCGCCCATGAACTTCACAGTGACTGAAGCCTTACTTGTTCTCGTCATGGTGATTCCGCTGTTGTTCTGGTATGTGATCGTGTAATCTCTGCCTTCCTTCAGCACATTTGTTCCCCATGTTATCGTGACATTATCAAACTTAAATGCTGTGCCCTTGTATATAACCTCGGACTCAATTCCGTTTATAACAGCCGTGTTGCTTATATCTGCCTTGCTTATCACAAAGCTCTTCTTTACAGAATCTGTGTAGTTGCCTGCACCTGTTAATGTTATGACTGCTGTTCCTACATGAACATTGTTCTCGTACTTCACAGTATAGTCCGTTCCCTGGCTGAGCTTCTGTCCATCCAGTTCAACTTCAATATCCTGTGTTATTGCATTACCTGTGAATACCTTTCCTGTAATACCCTTGATCTCAGCTCCAGCGATACTCTTCTTTGTAATTGCAAAGTATCTTGTCACTGAATCCTTGTAGTTGCCCTTACCGGTCACAACCACCTTTGCGCGTCCTGTCACATCTGTGTTCATATCGAAGCTGAGTATGTAGTCAACTCCCTCTGTCAGCTCCACATCACCATTCTTTACCTTTACAACAGGTATGAGCTGGTTTCCTGTGTACTCGATCGATGTGCTGCACTCAACTGTACAGTTCTTGATACTTCTTGCTGTTATCTCAAATGTACCTGTTGTCTCTCCGGTGTAGTTGCCCTTTCCTGTTATGCTTACCTCTGCGGTTCCGACCTCAGTGTTGTTACTGTAAGCCACTGTGTAATCCGCTGCTGATAACACAACACCGTTGACTGTCACTGTAACGGCTGGAGTTACCGGCTTTCCTGTGTATTCCGTATCCTCTGCCACAACTACTGCATTATCGATTGATGCCGCTGTTATGGCAAATGTTGCTGTCACACTTCCTGTGTAATTAGACCGGCTTCCTGCTGTAGCTGTAACCGTTGCTGTTCCAACGTTTACATTTGAAGCATATCTCACTATGAAGCCCGCGATATCTTCATCGTCAAGCACAAATGCTCCGTCACTGCTGTTAATAGCTGTAACTGATGGAGTGAGTGCCTTTCCGGTGTATGTCATGCTGCTCTTTGAAAGCTCTGCTACATAACCTGTTACGTCTCTCTTGACGATCTCGAAAGTTGCCGTCTTAGAACTTACGTAGTCTCCATATCCTGTGATCGTCACTGTGGCAGTTCCAACATTATAGTTATTGATGTATGAAACCTTGTAATCAGTTCCCTGTACAAGCGTCTTGCCACCGTATGTAACATTTACCGCAGGTGTGATATTCTTCTTTGCAAACTCCTGATCAGGTATTGCACTGATCTTGGCTCCGCTTATATTTACAGGATCCTTTGTAATGGTAAATTCTCTCTCCACAGTTCCTGTGTAGCTTCTCTTACCTGTTACTGTTGCCTTTGCCGACTGTCCGCCTGCTGTAGGCTCAATATTATTGCTGTACTCGATCTCGTAGTCAACACCCTCTACAAGCACCAGATCTCCATATGTAATTGTGAGCTCCGGCTCTATCTTCTTGCCTGTGTAAATCTGACCCTCGATCTCGCTCACATGACAGTCTGCAAGATTTCTTCTTGTTATAGCAAAGTATCTGTTAACACTTCCTGTGTAGTTGCCAATACCTGTGATGGTAACACTTGCCTTGTCCGTCACGTTCTTATTTCCACTGTATGATACAGTGTAGTCTCTTTCTGCCACAAGTACATCGTCGCCGTATGTTACCTTAAGTCCGGCAAATGTTATTGCCTTTCCTGTGTAGGTTACGCTGTCTTTTATACCTGTTATATCTGCATCTGCAATATCTGCACCGCCAATAGCAAACAGCTTGCTGGCAGTTCCTGAATAATTGCCCTTTCCTGTTATCACCGCAACTGCTGCCGTTGTCACCTCGACATTGTTCTTGTAGCTTACGGTGTAATCCCTGCCTGCCACAAGCTCTCTCTGTCCGTCAACAACCGTGAGCTTTGGTGTAACCGCATTACCGGTATAATTCTGTCTGTCGATGTCCTTTATCTCTGCAAGAGATATGTCTCTAGCTGCGATATCGAATTTCTCAACCGCCGTTCCAGTGTAGTTGCCTATACCTGTGATGGTAACGCCTGCCTTATCTGTGTCTGTTGTGACATTCACATTGTCACTGTATGAAACTGTAAAGTCTCTGTCCTCCACAAGAGCTGTTCCGCCAAGTGAAACTGTAACTGCAGGTGTAAGTGGATCTCCTGTGTATCTTGCCGATGCCACCGTAATGTCTGCATCTGCAAGATTTCTGGCACTTATCTTAAATCTTGCTGTGGTGCTTCCACTGTAGTTACCCATACCTGTGATGGTGAGCACTGCACTGTCTGTCACGTTCACATTGTTGCTGTAGTCTGCTCTGTAGTCGCGTCCCTCAACAAGTGTCCTGCCTCCGAGTGTAACTGTGTGATCCGGAGTTACAGCTTCACCCGTATAAACTCCGTTTCCAACCTTTACTGAAGCATTGTCGACTGAAGCACCTACTATTGCAAATGTCTTGCTGACACTTCCTGTGAAGCCTTCACCCTCAAGTGCCTTTATAGTAACCTTACCTGTTCCAACATTTGTATTTGACGAGTAGCTGATCTCAAGGTTGTCAAAATCAGTAACTGTCACTGTCTTTCCAGCTCTCTTCACTGTAAATGAATTGATCACCGGTTTTACTGCTGTTCCTGTATACATATACTCGGATGCATCAAGAGCTATCTGTCCATCACTTATATCGACCGGATTGATGTTAAACTTAGCCGATAAAGATCCGGTATTTGAATTGATACCTCTAACTGTTACGGTTGCCACACCCTCATCGATGTTGTCCACATATACGAGTGCGTAATCCTCGCCGTATACAAGTGTCTTTCCACCAAATGTAACTGTCACATCCGGTGTGAGCGGCTGGCCGAAGTTGTAAAGCTGATCACTGATCTTGCTTATCACAGCCTTGGATATATCCACAAGATTCTTAGATATCGTGAAGTTCACTGTTATGCTTCCTGTGTAGTTACCAGATCCTGTGATCTTGATCTCAGCCTTCGAGCTGGCCGTTGTCTCATTTATGTTGTTGCTGTACTCTGTCTTGTAATCTGTTCCAGACACGAGAACCTGTGTTCCGTCTCTCACTGTGACCTCAGGTGTTACAGCCTTTCCTGTGTGTACCTGTCCGCCAATCGCATCGACTCTACACTTGCTTATGTCCTTAGCTGTGATCTTGAATGTTCTGCTCAGCTCTCCGCTGTAATTGCCGATACCTGTTATCACAACCTCCGCACTGTCTGTCACGTTTACATTGTTCTTATACTCTACTGTGTAATCCTCATCCTCGGACAGTTTCTTTCCGACCAGTGTCACAACGATCTCGCCAAATGTTATGGCCTTTCCTGTGTATTCTGTGCCGGCTGGTATACCTGATACCTCTGCGTCCTCAAGAGTGAGACTCTTTATACTGAAGTTCTTCTCTACAGTTCCCTTGTAATTGCCCTTACCGGTTACGATAAGCTTGGCTGAATCTGAAACCTCTATGTTGTTCTCATATGTCACAGTGTAGTCCGTTCCTGCAACAAGCTGTACTCCATCGAGTGTCACCTTTGCATCCGGTCTGATCTCACTGCCGCTGTACATCTGATCCAGTATATCATTGATCTTCGCCTCATTGATCGCCTTTGGCTCAATGTCGAATGTAGCAGTCACAGTGCCCTTATAGTTTCCTGTTCCCTTGACGGTCACAGTCGCCTTTGACTTTGCTGTCGTAGCGTTCACATTGTTGCTGTAAGAAACAACATAATCAATGTCTGCATTTAATATCTCATCATCGAGAGTTACTGTCACAGCCGGTGTAAGTGGCTTTCCAGTGTAAACTGATGACTGGACATTCACATCTGCCTTGCTCAGATCCTTTGCAGTTATCGCAAAGTATGCGACAACTGTTCCCTTGTAGTTTCCTGTACCGGTCACTGTGAGGATGGCTGCTGTTCCAACATTTACATTGTTGCTGAACACCACATTGAAATCTGTTCCCGCAGTGAGTTTCTTGCCATCAAGTGTCACTGTATATGCAGGCTTTACTGCACTTCCTGTGTACACATGGTCTTCCACATCAACTACAGCCTGTGCGATATCCACCTCTGTGATCTCAAACTTCTTTGTCACAGATCCTGTAAATCCGCTTCCCTGTGCTGCCTTTATAACCGCACCAGCAGTTCCGACATTTGTATTGTCCGTGTATGTCACATCAAATGCTGTCATAGATGTCACCGCCGTCGCCTTGCCATCCCTGCTTACTGTTATCATCTTAACTGCAGGTCTGATCTCTGATCCCGTGTACTCAAATGAGTCATTCTCAAGTACAACCTCAGCAGTTGTTATATCTACTGGCTTTATGGCAAATGTTGTGCTCACCGAGCCTGTGTTCTTGTTGATACCATTTGCCTGTATCGTCGCCGTACCTTCATTGATATTGTCGATGTATACAAGCTCGTAGTCCACATCCTGTGTCAATGTCTTGCCGCCATATGTAAGTGTAACCTCTGGTCTTATGGCATTTCCAAAGTTGTAATACTGGTCATCGACCTTGCTCATTACAGCCTTTGATATATCCACAACCTCCTGTGTGATGGTGAATACCGCACTGTTGCTGCCTCTGTAGTTGCCCTTACCTGTTATGGTGACCTCAGCACTGTCTGTCACATCTGTGTTGTTGCTGTAAGTAATGTCATAATCCTTTCCGGTCTCCAGTATCCTTGCGCCATCTCTGACTGTGATCTCAGGCTCAACCGCCTTACCTGTGTATATCTGTCCGCCAATCGGATCAATGCTGCATCTGCCGATATTCTTAGCTGTTATGGCAAATGCTGTTCTAACCTGTCCGCCGTAGTTTCCTGTGCCCTTTATGATCACATATGCAGGATTCTTCTCATCTGTAACGTTCAGGTTGTTCTCGTAGCTTACTGTGTAGTCCGTACCGTTCACAAGTGTCCTGCCGTTTACTACAACTGCTATATCTGCAAATTCAATGGCATCTCCTGTAAATACTACCGCATCCTGGATTCCACTTATCTCTGCATTGTCTATGCTGTATGCCTTTATAGCAAATGTTCTGGTCACTGATCCCTTGTAGCTTCCTCTACCTGAGATAATAGCGCTGGCCTTGTCTGTAACCGAATCGTTGTTCTCGTATGCCACTGTGTAATCAGTGCCCTCTGAGAGAACATTGTTGCCATTTACAATTCTCAGTTCAGGTTTTACTGCCTGACCGCCGTATGTCTGATCTGGTATCTCCGGTATGTCAAGCTTTGATATATCCATAGGAGTTATAGAGAACTCTCCTTGGACTGTTCCTGTGTAGTTGCCTGTTCCTGTCACTGTCACAACAGCCTTTGCTGTGTCAGATGTGACATTCACATTGTCGCTGTAGCTGAGCTTATAGTCAGTTCCCTGAACAAGAGTCTTTCCATCAAGGACTACACTGACTGTTGTCGTAACTGCGCTTCCTGTGTATTCAGCATCATCGGCCTTTACCTCAGCCTGTGATATCCTCTTAGGAGTTATGCTGAACTTCTGTGAGAGCTTTCCGGTGTAATTTCCGGTTCCCTCTATAGTAACCAGTGCATTGTCAGTAACATTCACATTGCCTGAAACTGTTACCTTGTAGTCAACGCCCTCTGCAAGAGTCTTTCCTCCAAGAACTACTCTGCATACAGGAGTGATCGCGCTTCCCGTATATACTGCACTGTCAACGCTGACCTCTGCCTGCTCTATTGAAGCTGCAACGATCCTGAAGGATGTGCTTGTGCTTCCTGTATAGCTCTGGCCTTCGCCTGCGGCGATCTTAACTGTAGCCGTACCGACATTTACATTGTCTGTACATGTGATCTCAAATCCTGCGAGATCTGTGAGTACCTTCTTAACTCCATTTCTTGTGACTGTTATCGATTCTACATCTGCTGTTACCGCATCTCCTGTGAAACCATATGAATCCTTCACAAGTGCGATCTCTGCAGTTGTTATATCTATAGGAAGGATCTTGAATGTCTTACTTACCTCGCCCTTATTCTGGTCGATTCCCTTCACTGTAGCTGTAGCCGTACCGGCCTCAATGTTATCAGTGTAGGTTACGCTGTAATCAACATTCTCTGTAAGCTTTCTTCCTCCAAGATTTACACTGAGTGCAGGTGTGAGCTCCTCACCGAAGTTGTAATACTGATCTGCGATATCACTTATCACCGCATTTGAAATGTCGAGCACTTCCTTTGCGATGGTGAACTCTGCTGTAAGCTGTCCGGTGTAGTTGCCCTTACCTTCTATAACTGCCTTGGCATTCTTGCCCACCTCGATATTATCACTGTAAGATACCGTGTAGTCTCTTCCATTTTCGAGTACCTTTGATCCATCTCTTACTGTAACCTCAGGGGTGATCTCCCTGCCTGTATATGTCTGTCCTCCGATGGCATCGACCTTGCACTTCTCAAGACTTCTTGGGGTTATGCTGAAGGCTGTTCTTATCTGTCCACCGTAGTTGTCGTTACCCTTTATGATAACGTATGCCATGCTGTCCTCAGTGGTTGCATTGACATTGTTCTCATAACTTACTGTGTAATCTGTTCCATATACAAGTGTCTTTCCATTCATCACAACTGTTATGTCCTTAAAGGTTATGCTGTCACCTGTATATTCTGCGCTCTCAGGTATTCCTGTCACAACCGCCGGTGCTATGCTTGCTCCGCATATCTCAAACAGCTTTGTAACGGTTCCCTGATAGTTACCCTTACCTTTGACTACTGCTCTCGCCTCTGTAGTCTTGTCTGTATTGTTGCTGTATGTTACATCGTAATCTCTTCCCGCAACAAGAACTGTGTCTCCGTTTCTTACGACCACCACTGGCTCTATCGCCTCGCCGGTGTATTCCTGAGCATCAATGCTGTCAACATCGGCTGCTGTAAGAGTCTTTGCCGTGATGTCAAAGTAAACTGTGAGCTTTCCTGTGTAGTTGCCCATGGCCTTGATGATCGCTGATGCCTTCTTCTCAGCCGTTGTGACATCTATGTTGTCTGCGTATGTAACTGTGTAGTCCTCACCCTTGGTCAGAGTCTTGCCTCCAACCTCAAGAACTACATCAGGTGTCAGCGCAGATCCTATATATACCTGAGCCGGTATGCTGCACTTTCCGCCGTCTATGCTCTTTGCACTGATCTCAAATGTCTGGCTCAGTACGCCCTCATAATTACCGCATCCGGTGATCTTTAACAGAGCGTCCTCTCCTGCCTCTACATTGTTTTCAGCCGATACCGTGTAATCCACGCCTGCTGTCAGCACCTTATCTCCCAGAGTTACCTTTACATCCGGTATAACCTCTGATCCGGTGTACTCAGCATCTGCCACGCTCACGACCGCACCGCTTATGCTCTTTCTTGTGATAGTAAATGTAGTTGATGCAGTTCCGGTGTAGTTCGTATCCTTTCCTGCACTTACAGTAACCTTTGCCGTTCCGGCATCTGTATTGTCACTGTATTCCACAGCGAATGAAGAGAGATCTGTGATACTCTCAGTCACACCACCATTAGGAACGCCAAGTCTTGTCACTGCAGGTGTAATCGCCTCACCTGTGTAGGTGAATGATGTTCCCCTGAGAACTACTGACGCCTTTGATATATCTGCCGGCTTTATGACAAATGTCTTTGTAACTGACTTGTTGTAATCACCTGTACCTATGATCTTTACAGTTGCAGTTCCCGCATCAATATTATCGGTATAAGTCACTGTATAGTCGGTGTTAAGTGTGAGTGCCTTTCCTCCAAAGCTTACCTTGACTTCAGGGGTTATGGCCTGTCCAAATGTATATGTCTGATCCGGAATAGCCTCTATCTCAGCCTTTGATATATCTGTAAATACTCTTCCTATAACGAATTCCTTCGTTACCTTTCCTGTGTAGTTGCCCTTTCCTGTGATTATAGCCTTAGCCTTTGTTGTCTCTGTAGTCTCATTTATATTCGACTCATATGTGACATCATAGTCAACGTCGCTCACAAGAAGAACATTACCATTTCTTATCGTTACTTCCGGCTCTATGGCCTTTCCTGTGTATATCTGGCTTTCAATCTCCTCGACATCACATTCCCTGAGATCCTTTGCCGTAATCACAAAGTGTACATCCTTGCTTCCGGTGTAATTGCCTGTACCTGTTACTGTAAAGTATGTACCATCCTCTGTTGTGACTGCCTTGTTGCCTGTGTATGTGATCCTGTAATCAATTCCCTCTGTGAGGATCTCGCTTCCATCGGCAACTATAATATCTGCAAATGTCACATCAGCACCTGTGTAAGCCACAGACTCACTGTATCCGCTGATGGCGACTCCTGTAAGTGACTTAGGTACTATCGCAAATGTTGTTCTGAGGGTTCCTACATAGTTGCCCTTTCCTGTGATAACCACCTGTGCAGGTGCATCCTTTGTCGTAACATCTGTGTTTCCTGTGTATTCAGCCTCATAGTCAACACCGGCTTTCAGTGTTGTTCCATCAGCCATGCTTACTGTCACTGCCGGGGTGATAGGACTTCCGGTATATGTCTGATCACTGATCTTATACGCAACTGCACTTGAAATGTCTGCTGCAGCTATTCTAAAGGTCTTTGTGATAGTGTCTTTATAATTGCCGGTTCCCTTTACTATAACGTTTGCCGTGCCGACATTGACATTCTTCTCATAGGTAACTGTGTAATCCACACCATTTGTCAGAAGCTTGTCTCCAAGTGTTACTTCCACATCAGGAGTGAGCTCCTTACCTGTGTAGATCTGATCTGCGACTTCCACATCGGCATCAGTGATCGTTCTCTCTGTTATAGCAAACTCTGCACTGACGGTGCCCTTATAATTGCCACTTCCTGTAATCTTTACAGTACCCTTGCCTACGTTTGTGTTACTGCTGTAGCTCAGAGTGTAATCCCTGCCCTCTGTCAGAACCACTGTACCAAGTGTTACCCTGACAGCCGGGGTAAGAGGTGTTCCCTGATATACCGCATCGTCTACCTCAACTGCTGCGCCTGACAGATCTGCCTCTGTTATGGCAAACTCACCTGTCACGCTGCCCTTGTAGTTGGTGTTGCTCTTTGCTGATACGCTGATGGACGCTGTTCCTACATTGACATTGCTGCCAAAGCTTATGTCAAAGCTGTCCATATCAGTTATCATCACATCTCCAAACTCTATGCCTGTAACCTCAGGCTTCTGGCTCTTTCCTGTGTACACAAAGCTTTCCTGATCTATAACCACACGGCCTGCTGATATGTCCGCAGGGTTGATGGCGAAGCTTACTCTCTTTGTCTTGGAGTAATACTTTGTTCCGGTTATGATCACATATGCTGTTCCAGCATTTATATTGTTCTCATATGTTAAGGTGTAATCTGTATTCTCTTTCAGTGTAATTCCGTTATACATAACAGTGACTGAAGGAGTTACAGCCTTGCCAAATGCATATGTCTGCGTCGGTATAGCCGACACTGTAGCGCCGTTTATATCCACAACGCTTCTTGTTATCGAGAAGTAGACTACAGCAGTTCCTGTATAGTTGCCAATACCGGTGATCTCTGCCTTCGCCTCATCCGTCTCGTCTATATTGTTGCTGTATGTAACTTCATAGTCTGTTCCGGCCTTCAGGGTGACGCTGCCATTCTTTATGGTGAGCACCGGCTCTATGGCCTTACCTGTCCATGTCTGTCCCTGGATCGGGCTGATTTCGCAGTTTACTATATCTGCCTTTGTTATCTTGAAGGCTGCAGTCTTCTCACCGCTGTAATTGCCTGCTCCGATGAATCTGACAGTCGCTGTTCCGATCTCCTTATTATCAGTGTACTCAACAACGTAATCCTGATTCTCTACAAGTTTTGTATCTCCAAGTGTGAGCTCATATCCTGTGAGGACTATGCTCTCACCGGTATACTCTACACTCTCAGGTATTCCTGTTATGACTGCATCTGCAAAGTCTGCCTTTGTTATCTCAAACTCAGCCACACACTGACCTGTATAATTTCCACGGCCTGTGATAGTTGCCTTTGCCTTTCTTGAGTCTGTTGTAACACTTACATTGTCGCTGTATGTGACGTCATAATCACTGTCCTCTGTCAGAACTATCTCTCCGTTCTTGACTGTAACCTTTGGACTGTGGGCTGTTCCGTCGTATACAACAGACGCTATAGGTGAGACCACGCACTTGCTTATATCCATTGCGGATATGGTGAATGTCTCTGATGCTGTTCCTGTGTAATTGTGCTTACCTGTTATCGTCACTGTGGCTGTACCCTTATCGGTATTTCCACTATAGTCAACATCATACTCGGTGTCTGCGATCTGCTTTCCACCTAATGTAACTGTTATCTCCGGTGTAAGCGGAGCTCCAGTATACACCTGATCTGCAACAGTTATCTTTGCTGCACTTATGGATCTTGCTGCGATCTTGAAGGTCGTCTTAACTGTTCCGGCATAGTTGCCCATACCCTTTACAGTAACCGTTGCTGTTCCGGCATCGGTATTGTCAGCATATCCCACTGTGTAATCTGTTCCCTCTATAAGCTTTGTCTGTCCCAGATATACTGTCACTGCCGGCTTGAGTGCAGCACCTGTGTATGTCTGATCGGCAACCGTGAGCTGGGCATCTGTGATGTCTGCCGCAGTGATCGCAAACTTGCCTGTAACTGTTCCCTTATAGTTTGAACTGCTTCTGGCTGTGAGAGCTATCTCTCCACTGCCTACATTTATATTGTTGCTGTATGTCACGTCAAAATCTGTGCCAGGCTCTATGCTGCCGCCAGCCAGAGTGATTCCTGTCACTACAGGCTTGATCTCGCTTCCGGTATATCCGTAAGCATCCTTCTCAAGCTCAAGGACTCCTCCTGTCACATCGAGCTGTTCGATAGTAAATGATGTATCTATGACTCCATGATACTCTCCGGCTCCTGTCACGATTATGTATGCCTTTCCGGCATTCACATTGCTCTGATAGCTTACTGTATACGCATCCTCTGGAAGCACCTCTCCATCCAGTGTAACTGATATAGCCGGTGTGATCTGCTTGCCATAGTTATATACAAATGGTCCCTTGTCTGTTATAGAGATGACCGCAGGTGTTATATCTATAACTCTCTCTGCTATCATAAATGTCTTCTGTACAGATCCGGTGTAGTTGCCCTTTCCTGTGACAACCGCCTTTGCCGGCTTGTCTGCTGTTGACACCTCAATATTGTCGCTGTATACGACATCATAATCCGTGCCCTTCACAAGAGTTCTGCTGCCATCCTTGACTGTTATGTCAGGTGTAAGTGCCTTTCCTGTGTGGGTCTGTCCCGGAATATCGCTGACTGTACAATCCTCTATGCTCTTTGCTGTGATAGTGAATGTCCAGCTTGCTTTTCCTGTATAATTACCCTTTGCACTGAAGATGATATTCGCCTTGCTGCTGGCAGTAGATACATTCAGATTGTTGACATATTCAGTCTCGTAGTCCACACCATTTACAAGCTTAACACCGTCCACAGTGAGCACAGCCTGATCAAATGTAATAGCCTTTCCTGTGTATACGACTGAACTCTCCACGCCGTCCATCTCTGCATCTGTTATATCCTTCTGTCCAATTGTAAATTCTACACGTCTTGTTGTACTGCTGTCATAGTTACCCTTACCTCTGACTATAACTGCAGCCTTTGAATCTGTGGTCGATGCATTGACGTTATTCTCATAGTCGACAGTGTAATCTGTTCCCTCTGTGAGAACCGCATCTCCATCCTTAACTGTTATATCCTGTGTTATCTCAAATCCGGTGTATGTCTTATCTGCCACACCTGCAACCATAATGCCCTCAGCATTTATACTTCTCGCATTTATGACAAATGTGCCGTCAAGCTCTCCGGTATAGTTGCCCTTACCTTTGATCTTGAATTTACCGGTTCCTGCATTTGTAACTTCGCCTTCTACATACTCTACTGTATAATCCTGGCCCTCTACAAGTTTCTCGTCTCCAAGTACGACTGAGATCTTCGTGGTGAGCGGCTTACCTGTATAGCTCTGTGCCTGAGCACTTACCTTTGCTCCCGTGAGCGACTTCGCACCGATAGTAAAGAGAAGCTTTACCTCTCCTGTATAGTTACCTGTACCTGTCACCATCACGCTTGCCTTATCGGAACACTCCACATTGCTGTCGTAGCTGAGTGTATAGTCGACATCCTTCTTGAGAATGACATTTCCACTTCTGACAACCGGCTCAGGAGTTATCTCAGATCCGGTATAGCTGAACTCTGTCTGCTCAAGGCTTGCCCAGCTCTCCTCTATCTTCGCTGCAGTTATTGTCACTGCGATATCAAAGCTTCCTGTAAAATTACAGTCAGCCTTTGCAGTAACTGTTATTGTTCCTGTTCCAACATTTATCAGGTTCTTCTGTGTTACAGTGAAATCTGACATGTCCGTCACAGTGTACTTCTTGCCATCAACTGTGATGTCAAAGCTCTCCACTGTAAATGTCGTTCCAGCCGGTGTGTACACCGCTGAATAAGTCTTAGATGCCACTGCCTTTGCAATAGACAATGGAAGTATCTTGAATGTCTTCTCGACAGTTCCTGAATATCCCTGTACAGTGATACCTGTAACTGTCATTGTCGCAGTTCCGACATTCACATTGTTTGTATAAGTTACCGTATAGCAGTCAGCGTCAAGCTTCACGCCATCCACTGTGACTGTTGCAGCCGGCTCTATCTTATCTCCCATGTGGTATGTCTGATCTGCTATATCAGCAACATCCGCATCTGTTATCTTGACGATCTTCTTGGCAATATCAAATGTTGCCTTCACAGATCCCTTATAGTTGCCTGTTCCACTTATATCAGCAACAGCCTTTGACTCGGTTGTTGTGACATTGATATTGTTGCTGTATGCAACGGTATAATCCGTTCCCTTTACAAGAGTGTTTGCACCGTCAGTGACAGTCACTTCAGGCTCAACAGCCTTTCCTGTATAGATCTGTGCGCTGATCGGCTGAACTGTGCAATCTGCTATATCCTTCTGCTCGATCACGAACTGAACTATCTTCTCACCGGTGTAATTGCCCTTACCTGTGATAAGTATCTCTGCCTTGCTGTCAGTTGTGGAAGCATTTCTGTTATTTGTATATTTCACTGTGTAGTCAGCAGCAGTGAGCTTTCTGCCCGACACTGTAACTGCCAGTCCTACAAATGCTATATCTGCGCCAGTGTATACCACACTGTCCTCAACGCCTGTTACAACTGCCTTGCTGACTGATGCAGGAACAATATTGAACTCGATCTTCTTTGTTCCGCTGTATACGCCCTTACCAGTTATGGTTATCGACGCCTTAGCTGAAGCCGTGCTGACATTCTCATTATTATCATATGAAGATACAACATAGTCCTCACCCTCAACAAGCTCGGTGCCATCGTAGCTGACTGTTATATCCGGTGTTATCGCTGAGCCTGTGTATGTCTGGTCAGCTATATCAGCCACATCGGCTCCGGCAATATCTATAGCCTTTATCTCGAAGCTTCCTGTAGCGGTTCCATCGAAATTGCCATCCTCCAGAGCTGTTACCGTGATCTTAGCTGTACCAACATTGATATTGTTGGCATACTCAACGCTATAACTTCCTGAAGGCACTGCCATTCCGTCCTTGCATGTAACTGTCACCGCAGGAGTCTGTGCCTTACCTGTGTATGTCACACTTGAAGCTGAAACTGTTGCACCTGTAATACTCTTCTTGTATATTACAAATTTCTGTGTGAGCTCTCCTGTATAGCTGCTGTCCGCCTTTGGAGTGATGGTCACACTTCCATTTCCAACATTTGTATTCTCACCGTATGTGACATTGAAATCATCAAATGATGTTATTCTGTTGACGGTTCCAACCTTCACAGCCACAAGTGATGGCTTGATAGCAGTACCGCTATATTCAAATGTGTCGCCTGATATAATCAGTGTATCACCTGATATGTCATACTTGGCGATCTTGAACGTGTATTCCTTTGTTCCCTTGTACTTGCCCACACCTGTTATGACAAGTGTTGCGGTACCGACCTCATAGTTGTCCTTGAAGGTATATGTATAATCACCGTTTGATCCGGCTGTCATCTCCTCGCCGTCATAGCTCAGAGTAAAGCTTGGTCTGACCGCCATGCCAAAGTTGTATGACTGATCCTCAAGTCCCGTCAAAGTGATCTTGTCACTTGTGCTTATGTCTATAAATTCCTTAGTAATATTGAAGTATTTGATGATCTGACCTGTGTAATGATCACCACAGCCTGTTATGGTCACTGACGCTTTTCCGGCATCCGTGTTGTCTGCATACTCTACTGTGTAATCCTCATTCTCAACAAGCTTGATCTCACCGTTGTATATATTGATCTCAGGTGTTATAGCTGAGCCTGTCCACAACTGATCCGCTATAGCATCCATCTGACAGTTATACACAGCTCTCTTCTCTATCTCGAAACGTATAACCTTCTGTCCTGTGTAATTTCCTATACCGGTTACAGTGATCGAAGCCTTCTCTCCTGAACCTGTTACCTCTATATTATTCGCATACTCAACAGTATAGTCCTTGTCTCTCTCCAGCTTGATAATTTCACCATTAACGTATCTGGTTACATTTATCACCGGTTCGATGGCCATACCTGTGTACATCTGTGACTGGTCGGCCTGGGTTATTCCCATTCCGCTTGAAGATGAAATGATTGAAACAGGTGTTATCTTGAAATACTTGACGATCTCGCCTGTATAATTATCATTTGCAGCCTTTATTACGACCTTGGCCTCATCTGTCACATCCGTGTTATTGCTGTACTCTACCGTATAGTCTACATCCTGCTCCAGCTCAACACTGCCATTCTTGATGGTGACTGCCGGCTCTAATGCCTCTCCTGTGTACTGGCTGTCGGATATATCTTTGACATCGCAGTCCTCAAGAGGCTTAGGTAAAATGTTGAACTCAAGAACCTTAGTTCCGCTGTATGAGCCCATTCCTTCTATAGTAATAGTAGAAGTTCCTACCTTGTCATTGTTCTTTCTGTCGGTGACTGTGAAGTCTGTTCCCTCCTTCAGAACATAACTGCCATTCTTAATGGTAAGCTCCGGCTTCACCTCGCCGCCGTTATAATACTGGTCAGGTATATCCTCATATGTGAGTTTGCCCATATCACCTGACGGAGCAACTATAGTGATCTGGAATGACTTTGAACCGGAATAATATACCGATGCTGACATGGCAATGACTGTCCATGTTCCAGTCTCCTTGTAGCTGAACGGGAAGGTGTAGTTAACTCCCTCAACCAACGTCATTCCGTTGTATGTAATTGTTATATCCGGCTTTATGTTCTCTCCGGTATATTCATAACTGGACTTATTCACAGTCAGCTTTACATCGGCATCTGAGAATGACTTTGCAAGTATGTTAAATGATTTGTACACAGTACCCGCATAGTCTCCCATACCTGTAAATGTAACCTTACCATTGTTGGTTCCCGGCACGATATTCTCGCCGTAAGCAACAGAGTAATCGGTTCCCTCCACAAGTGTCTTGCCGTCGTATGTCAATGTCACATCCGGCTTCAACTGTGCTCCGGTATATGTCATCGATGATATCGTGGAAAATTCCACATCATTCATGCTGATCTTAGATGTCTTTATCGCAAATGTACCTACACATGTTCCCTGGAAATTGCCGAGACCCTTGATCATGACTCTGGCTGAATTTCCGATCTCCACGTTGTTCTCATAACCTGATATCTCGTAGTCAACGCCCTCCACAAGATCCGTATTGCTGAATGTGACCTTTGACAGGGTTGTGGTCACCTCAGAACCTGTGTACTCGGCGTCATCGGCAGTTATTACAGCTTTGGATATATCCGCTGCAACAATCTGGAACTCACATGGAACAGTTCCAGTGTAATTTCCAATACCTACTATATTAAACTTATGTGTTCCTACATTGTAATCCTTGGCATTCCAATACTCACTGAAGTCATATGAGAAATCTTGGGATAACTTAAGTGTAGTTCCAAGTTCCTTATCCTTGACAGAAATATTCTGTGGAGAAACCTGTATCGTTATGTTGTTTGCGGTGTTGAACACTGCATCATCAAATGTTACGGAGAGATTTTCCGTGCTCCTAGGCTTGATGGTGAAGTTCACCGTCTTTGAACCCACATATGAACCAAGTCCTGATATAGTCAGTGATGGCTTAGATGTGGATGTGGATGCATTTGTATTGTTGGTGTAGTATGACACCTTATAATCCTTGCCCTCGACAAGTGTCGTGCCCTTATACTTAACCACCGGACTTGGAGTCTTGGCAGTTCCGTCATATACAAGGTCGTCATCCACCGTAACGTCAGCGTCTGCTATGCTGTATACCTCAGTTCCCTGATCCACGATCTGGAAAGTCTTGGTGACAGTTCCCTTGAATCTGGTAGGTGCTCCTGTTATTGTGACAGTCGCCGTTCCAACATCTGTATTGTTGGTATACTCAACCTTGTACTCATAGTCATTTGTACCCCACTCGTCTATGCTGTGCAGATACTTGTTGTTGGTCTTGTCCAGTATCTTAACAGCCGGCTTTATAGGTTTTCCTGTATATACAAATGTATCACCCTCCAGTGATATCTCCTGATCACTGAGGTTTGCAGCGCTGATTCCGTAGTATATGTAATACTCTCCGTCGCTACCGATCTTATAATTGCTGTTCTTTGCAGCGGACACTACAACTCTAGGACCGTCCCCAAGAGGATCCTCCACTACCTCTGACTCCTCGTCGTTGTTATAATAATCGACAACATAGTCAGTTCCTTCTGTAAGGAAATATCCTGATGATGTATTCGCTGTCTTTACATATATCTGCGGCCATACACCACCAGCCTGATATGTGTAAATTTTATTTTTGCAATTTTTATGCTGGTTCGCTTTCTCTTTTCCATCTATATAGAAAAGTGCAGTCGAAGTTATACTCTTTGCCTTTATAGTAAAGGTACATGTAAGAGTACCGCTGCAGTTCATGTCTGCATTACCTCTGACTGTAACTGTTGCCGTACCAACATTAACATTGTTACTGTATTCTACAGTATAATAATCTGACGACAGCTTCGTGTCGTTGGTCGTATCTCCAATCTTCTTTACCACCAGCTCTGACGAAGTGAGCGTCCATGGTTTTCCCGAATACGTCTTACCGGATGTCACCGTTGTATAACAATAATATCCGTCCGCATTCAGATCTATAGCATCATCCGCCGCCAGCGTGGCAACAGAATCCCCCACATCACTCTGCTTCTCCGCATCACTGGCCGTCGCCACATTCTGTGACTGTGCCGCCAGCACCTGCGCAATCCCTCCGACCGCAATATCACTCTGGAACAATACGGACAATGCCATAATGAATGCCATGAGAAATGCGATCATTCGTCTGCCATAACTTCTTCTCATAAATTACTCCCTGCCTTTCTTGATATGTACATTTGCGGAATAACCAGTATAAGTGTCTGGAAACCCCATTTATATACAATTTTACCAAAAATCAATATGTTATTCAATGTGCTTTATGAAATAATCACTTGACTTTCTAAACATAAAAAAGAACTTTTGCACATATATATGCAAAAGTTCTTTTTTATATACACTATATATTATTTTCTTATCTTTCTCACTGATACAACCACAAGTGCCGCCGCTACGATTCCGGTAAATATGTATATTGGGAGTCTGTCTCCTGTCTGTGGTGCCTTTCCTGCCTGTGATACACCCGCAGTCTGAGGATCATCATCATCCGGTATATCTATGTCATCCTTGACAAACACTGCAAGCTGTCCATCCGATGGGAATTCTGCCAGAAGAACTCCGCTCTCTACGCTGAATGGAATCTTGGTCCAGTCTCCGTCATCCGGAAGAAATCTCACCTGAACTGTCATATCACTGGTGATGGCTGCTCCTCTTATCTTTGTCGTCTCTATCTCAGAATAATCATAATCATTCACCGCTGTAACTGAGAACACTGCAAGAGTTGAATATCCATCCAGTGATTTATCTCCAAGCACCTCCGATGGTGCATCTCCAAGCATGAGATTGTCAATATCCGCTATAGTTGTATCCGCCTCGGATATGAGAATGTGTGTCGAATCTGTCTCATAATCATTCTCCGGGCTGTTATTCGCAAATACTGTTGTTCCGCAGCCTAATGTTATCGCCACCGCTGCAAGCCAGGCTGCCGCTTTTCTCTTAAATGAAGCTGCCTTCCCCAATCTTGTTGTCATAACCTTCACTCCTTGTCTCCCTGATGTCCTTCTCCTGACATCATACTTTGTTCCAAAGTATACCATCATAAAAAGAGCGCGTCAATTGTGCAAAACTCCCTTTTTTATCTGGCATCCGCTTCTATTTCCCCTGTGAGTACCGACTGCACGATCCATCTTTTTCCATCCATTCCACAACATGTAGAAAGAGTCAGCAGTCTGCTGTCAACATCTATTTTTTGGTCATTTTGCACAACCCCAGTATCAAAATTCTCGTCAAATATTCCATCTATGTACGACCGTCTGCCTTTTTTGTCAGAGAAATCATTGTATGTGAATATATGTCTGTCATTTGTCCTGTATGCAGCAAACACCGTATAACACAGCGTACTGTTCGGTGTGTATACATACACATTCCTGTTGTTTCTGAGGAATTCCTCATCCTCATAATTGTGCAGAGTCTTGAACATAGTTCCACTGGACATGTTGTGTCCATACATGACCGTATCAAAATCCGAAAATCCTCTGGAATTTGCAGAGTCTATGAAGATTGCTCCATCAGGGCTGTACTCCCCATATGCATCATGGCTCAGATAATAGCTGTTGTCACTGCCCTGCAGTACCGCATAATCGACATCTGTTCCAGGTATGTATATCCACGCACATATATCCTGATTCTTTTTCTGAAGTTCATCAAAGTCCACCTTCACATGCGGGAATATCACATCATCAATTCCTGCATCCTGCTTGGACGAGGCATCGCTCTCCGTAGCTCCATCTGTTCCATAATCCACATACTCCCTGAGTGCCCGGTTTGCACGGTTGCTCCGGTTATGTGCAAACGCATATCTCACGATCAGGCAGATGCACACCAGCAAAACCACCGATGATACCCCCAAGACTACCTTCCATAAGAGCTTCTTACGCTCTCCTCCCGGTTCGGTCATCACTGCCTCTATCTCAGGGCTGTCGGTATTTCCATTTTCTGCGTGACTTTCCCGCTCATTGTCCTCGACAACGGATTGCGCGAGCGCCACCGCCTCTGCAATTTTTCTTTCTAATTCTTCCTGTCTATCATCGTTCTGCATACAGGCATTACTCCACTTCTCTGTAGAACATTTCGACAAGCTGCTCCTTTAACGCCGCATCGTCAACAATATATTCATCATAATAATTCTCTCTCTCATATGAACCCGGGAACTCATACATTCCGTCATCAGTAAACTCCGCCCCGGCAAATTTCCACGCCAGATACAGCATCCCGGTTCTGGATATGTCTGTTGATATATATCCCGACATCTGTTCATACATATCCCATATCTTCAGGGGATTTCTCTTAAGCTTTTCCTTTAGCAGGCCGCACCATGCACACATGTACTGCTTCTGCCTGTCCATACGGGCGGCATTTGTTCCTATATCCTCCGAGGCACTGTTGCGCTCCGTCACATAATATACCGCCTGCTCCCCTGACAGTGTCACTGTCTCGCCCTGGCGTATATCTGCTCTGTCCAGATCCTCCATGGCTTTCACCGTCACTCCGCCGACAAGCTCGTTCATCTTGCTGATCCCATCAAAGTCAAGCGTCACATATGCATGTATCGGAAGTCCGTCAAGCAGTTCTGATACCGTATATTCCGTGAGTTCCGCACCGTCAGCCACATCACTGCCATATGAAAATGCCAGTGCTGCCTGAAGATTCTGGGTCGTGATATATTTGCCCGCAACACCAAATACCTTGACAGGTGCCAGAGTATCCCTGTTGATATTCAGGCATCTTATCGTCTTGTCCCTGACATTGAGTGTGACAAGTATCAGGGCATCCCCCTGTCCCACGGTGTCAGCCTCTCCTCTGGCATCCACACCGATACACAGTATATTAATGTTGTCTTCATCATACATGTAGCTGTGACCTTCATACAGCATTTCAGCATCCCTGGATCTTTGTCCTCTGAGGGAGCTTCTGCCCGCATGAAGATATGCCGCACATACCAGGATCACCGCCACAACTATAGCCAGAACAGCCACGGCTGCTATGAGTAATTTTTTCTTAACTTTACTGTTACTTTTCATGTTCATGTTCTCAAAAAGCGGCACGGAAACTTCCGTGCCGCTCTTGTTCTTATCTTATATGCCTGACGTACTGCAATGCATCAATATTTCTTATCGATTATGCATACAGTGGATACTTCTCTACAATACTCTTTACAAGCTGCTCAGCCTTTGCCTTATCATTGTCAAGGACTGCTGCCTTTATGGCGTCTGCTATGATCTCCATGTCAGCCTCATTTGCACCTCTTGTGGTAACGGCTGGTGTACCAAGTCTTATTCCACTTGTTACAAATGGTGACTTAGGGTCGTTCGGAACAGTGTTCTTGTTTGCTGTGATATGAACCTCGTCAAGAAGCTTCTCAACTTCCTTACCTGTTAGTCCAAGTCTCTTGAGATCCATGAGCATCAGATGATTGTCTGTTCCACCTGATACAATATCAAAGCCTCTTGCCATGAGTGCCTTTGCAAGTGCTGCCGCATTCTTGACAACCTGCTCCTGATATGCCTTGAACTCAGGTGTAAGAGCCTCCTTGAAGCATACTGCCTTACCGGCTATCACATGCATGAGAGGACCGCCCTGGATTCCAGGGAATACAGCCTTGTTGAAATTAAACTTCTCATTTATCTCGTTGCTGCACATGATCATACCACCACGAGGTCCGCGGAGAGTCTTGTGCGTTGTGGTTGTTGTCACATGGGCATATGGGATCGGGCTCATGTGAAGTCCTGCTGCCACAAGTCCGGCGATGTGTGCCATATCTACCATGAGATATGCTCCAACCTCATCAGCGATCTCTCTGAATCTCTTGAAATCAATAGCTCTGGCATATGCTGAAGCTCCTGCTACGATAAGCTTTGGCTTGCACTCCTTTGCAATCTCGAGAACTCTGTCATAATCTATAAATCCGTCATCGTTTACACCGTATGGCACGCAGTGGAAATACTTTCCAGACATGTTGACCGGTGAACCGTGGGTGAGATGTCCGCCGTGATCAAGATTCATTCCCATAAATGTATCGCCAGGATTAAGCATTGCGAAGAATACTGCCATGTTTGCCTGTGCTCCTGAGTGCGGCTGTACATTCACATACTCACAGCCAAACAGCTCCTTGGCTCTCTCTCTCGCAAGGTCCTCAACAACATCCACATACTGACATCCACCGTAATATCTCTTACCAGGATATCCCTCTGCATACTTGTTGGTGAGATGGCTGCCCATGGCTGCCATAACCGCCTTTGATACTATATTCTCGGAAGCTATGAGCTCCAGATTGTTATTCTGTCTGTTGAACTCGTCTGTCATTGCTGCCGCTACTTCTGGATCTACCTTTGTTATCTCGTCAAAACTGAACATCGAATTTACCTCCATCAAAAATTTGTTCCTATTATACTCATATATATCACTGTTTTTCAACAGTAAAATTTAACATGTCCTTGTACTGGCCATACTCGTACTCATTATAAAAATATTCCTCAGGTCTTGCGGATATTCCAAGCTCGTCATACCATTCGCCGAGAAGCTTCTCTCTGAGCTTTGTCTTTGTCGGCTCCGCCAGCGTGTTGTAGTTCCACAGGCTGAAGTGAAGAGCGTAATTTATATAGTCCTTCTCTATCTCTGTGTACAGACCGTGATCCTTCAGCATCTGTCTGAGTGCCAGCAGCATGTGATAGAAGTTATCCCACGACTTCTCTCTGGTCTTGGACAGCGAATCCCGGGTATCCACTCTTCTGTGGATGAGTATCTCACTTACTGTACATATGCGCTCAGCCAGCACCAGCGCGCTGAACACGAACAGCGCATCATTTGTGGTTCTCTGCTCCTGAAATTTCAGATCATTCTTCATCACAAATTCCCTGAGATACAGCTTATCCCACGCCCATCCCACAAATGCTCTGAATATATTTGTGGATATCTGTCTGCGGTTAAACGGCTCATACGGTGGAAGTGCCCACTCTATCATGGCCCACTTCTCATATACATACTCCTCAGTATCCATGTTGTACTGGTCTGATTTGTAGATGACTATCTCCGCCTGCTCCTCCTCGGCTCTGCGGAAAGCCTTCTCTACCATCTCAGGCTCGTAGAAATCGTCGCAGTCGAGAAACAGTATATATTTTCCTGTTGCCTCCTGCATTCCACGGTTTCTTGCCGCACCCGCTCCGGCATTCTTCTCTCTTATAAGTACGATCCTGTCATCCTTCTGCGCATACTGTTCTATGATCTGCGACGAATTATCGGTGGATCCATCGTCAACGCATATTATCTGTATATTTCTAAGGGTCTGTCCGGTTATCATGTCCAGACATCCCTCTATGTAACTCTCCGCATTGTATACTGTCAACACAATCGATACATCAATCACTGATACACCCCCTCCATCTCATCTGTTAGTTTCTATGCAAAAGCTTCTTTACAGCCTTCTTCAGTGTCACCGGAACAAACATCACAGCCTTGCCCACACGGAAAGTGGTTGATGTCTCATAGTTGATCCGCTGAGCTTCCATCTCTCTTCTGAGTTCATCATTTTCTCTGTGACTCGCATCCAGCTCTTCAGCGCGTCGCCCCAGTTCATTGTTAAGGTCAAATATCTTTTTGCTGTAGACTACCTTGCCGAGATAATATCTCTTGAGAAATCCCGGATCCTTAGCAAGAACATAAAGCCCTGTCTTCTCCTCCTGGCTGAACAGCTCCTGGTCAAGCTCATCAAGTTCCATGCTCCTGTGGAAATCAACAGCCATACGCTCAGCAAACTGCCAGCCCGCATCCTCTGTCATCCAGTGAAGCATCTCGTAGTAACATCTCCATCTCTGAAGAGTGTAATATCCCTTCCACTTCTCCCACACAGACCAGTCCTGCATGAGATGATCCTTTATGCGGTCGTAGGTTATATTGACCGTGTACGCCGCACCCACATCGTCTATCCACACTGTGTCTATCTCAACTCTGTCACACATGTCACAGGTTGCAAACATCGCCCTATCAGCATGTACAAATGCCATCCACAATATATACAGATCAGGAAACAGACCCTGCTGATGTGCCTCCACTCCGTCGCAGTATGTGTCCAGAAAGCTTCTGCTGTAAAGCCCCGCGCACACATGCCGTATCGCTATCGATATCTCAGGAGACGATGCCAGGCTCATAACCACTTCCCGCTGGACACTGTCATCCATTCTGTCATCAAACACTCCGATAAATTCCAGTTTTCCCTGCACGGCCCTTTCTGCCAAATGCTTCACAGCCTCCTCCGAAACAGCCACGCATGGTCTCGCCAGAAAAACATAATCGCCAAGATCTATCTTTTTTAAGCTGACATTCTCTGTACTCACTCCCTGCCCTCCTCATGTAAATTTCAAATAATATACCGAACATTTTTCACCAGCGCCAATTATACCATTAATTTCATTTTTTGTGAATACAGAGAAGGGCACAGGAGTATTACCCCTGTGCCCTTCTCTGTATGACCTGTATTATTTTATCTCTCATTTTCTGCCACAAGAGCCGTTCCATCATAATCGATGACTATGGCTGACTGTGTGCTTACGCTGCCCGCAAGTATCATCTTTGCAACCAGTGTCTCCACATTCTTCTGCAGATATCTCTTGAGCGGTCTTGCGCCATACACCTGATCATATCCCTGATCGATGATGTGCTGCTTTGCACTCTCCGTAAGCTTGATCGCGATCTCTCTGTCTGCCAGTCTGCTGTTGAGATCTGCCATGAGAAGATCAACTATACCACTGATGTTGTCCTTGGACAGTGCCCTGAATGTAATGATCTCATCAATACGGTTCAGGAACTCAGGTCTGAATCTGCTCTTTAGCTGAGCCATTACGTCATTCTTTAGTTCATCTGTGATCTCTCCGCCGGCAGCTGCGATATCCGCACCGCCGATATTGGATGTCATGATGATGATCGTATTCTTGAAGTCCACCGTTCTGCCCTGTGAATCCGTGATACGTCCGTCATCAAGTACCTGAAGGAGCACATTGAACACATCCGGATGTGCCTTCTCTATCTCATCAAAGAGGACAACCGAATATGGCTTTCTACGAACAGCCTCTGTCAGCTGACCGCCTTCATCATAACCTACATATCCCGGAGGCGCTCCTATAAGCCTTGACACGCTGTGCTTCTCCATATATTCACTCATATCGATACGGACCATGTTCTGCTCATTGTCAAACAGCGCCGCAGCAAGACTCTTTGCAAGCTCTGTCTTACCTACACCGGTTGGTCCAAGGAATATAAATGAACCGATTGGCTTGCTAGGATCCTTTATTCCTGCTTTTGATCTGATGATCGCATCGCTGACATAGTCAACGGCTTCATCCTGACCTACAACTCTCTTCTTAAGTTCACTGGCAAGATTAAGAGTTTTACTCTTTTCACTCTCCGTAAGTTTTGCAACAGGTATTCCCGTCCACTTGGATACGATCTTGGATATCTCGTCCTCTGAAACCACCTCATGTACGAGCTCCCTCTCCTTATCTGAAGCTGTAGACTCAGCCTCTGCAAGTTCCTTCTGGATAGCAGGAAGCTTACCATACTGAAGCTCTGCTGCCTTGTTCAGGTCATAGTTTCTCTGAGCAGCCTGTATATCGGCCTTGACCTGCTCCATCTCTTCCTTGAGTGTTCTTATCTTCTCAACTGCAGCCTTTTCATTCTCCCACTTTGCTTTCAGGGAATTTGCCTGATCCTTGAGTTCTGCCAGTTCAGCCTGAAGGTCTGCCAGTCTCTGCTTTGACAGATTATCCTCCTCCTTCTTAAGGGCTGTCTCCTCAATCTCCAGCTGCATTATCTTACGTGTGATCTCATCCACTTCAACAGGCATTGAATCAAGCTCTGTCTTGATCATGGCACACGCCTCGTCAACAAGATCTATTGCCTTATCCGGCAGGAATCTGTCTGTTATATATCTGTTGGAAAGAACCGCTGCGCTTACAAGGGCACCATCTGATATCTTAACTCCATGGAACACCTCGTACCTCTCCTTGATTCCTCGAAGGATAGATATTGTATCTTCAACGGTTGGCTCATCCACCATAACCGGCTGGAAACGTCTCTCAAGAGCCGCATCCTTCTCTATATACTGTCTGTACTCGTTCAGTGTTGTGGCACCTATACAGTGCAGCTCACCTCTGGCGAGCATAGGCTTAAGCATGTTTCCCGCATCCATTGCACCATCAGTCTTGCCTGCTCCGACGATAGTGTGAAGCTCATCGATGAACATAATCACTTCACCCTCAGACTTCTTAACCTCATCAAGGACATTCTTAAGTCTCTCTTCAAATTCACCTCTGTACTTGGCACCGGCCACAAGAGCTCCCATATCAAGTGCAAATATCTTTTTGTTCTTAAGTCCCTCTGGCACATCACCTCTGAGTATCCTCTGTGCAAGTCCCTCTACAACCGCAGTCTTACCTACGCCAGGCTCACCGATAAGCACCGGATTGTTCTTTGTCTTCCTTGACAGGATCCTGATCACATTTCGTATCTCAGCGTCACGTCCTATTACCGGGTCAAGTTTCTGCTGTCTTGCCCTCTCGACCAGATCATATCCGAACTTCTCCATAGCCTCATATGAGCTCTCCGGATCATCGCTGTCCACCTTGTGGTTACCTCTGATTTCTGCCAGCTCCTTGAGGAATGCATTCCTGCTAACTCCCCAGCCTTTAAGAAGCTCCTTGATATCCGAATCAGCCTTATCCACCATGCCGAGGAACAAATGCTCAACAGACACATATGTGTCGCCCATCTGCTTCGCTTCCTTCTCTGCCTGGATGAGAGCCTTTGAGAAGTTATTTCCGGCATACATATTGCCACCGCTGACCTTCGGCAACCTTGCCAGCTTATCCTCCACCGCATTCACGGCACCAGTAACATTCACGCCCATCTTCTCAAATATCTTGGCTATCAAACTGTCATCTATCTCAAGCAAGCCAGCCAAAAGGTGCATCTGCGTAAGTTCCTGATTGTCGTACTCCAGAGCTTTTTCTTTTGCTTTCTCTACAACTTCCAACGATTTACGTGTGTATTTATCCATCTCCATAGCTGTTTACCTCCTAAACTAAACTTTCAGGGAACTGATACCTTAATATCACTTCCCTGTCTGATGATAATATAACACACTTGTTAGCACTCGTCAACACTGAGTGCTAACATTTTTTTATTATTTTAAATTATTTCTCTCTATGGTAAACTACCACCCCGGCAGCCCCTAATAAACATGCCATCATGACTATGAGCATCAATGCCACATTTCCGTCATCTCCGGTATTTGGTACACCTGACCCCTTTTTTGAGTCTGCTACAGTTGTATTCTCTGTTGAGGTCACGTTAGTTTTCTCATCGGTTGTCTGTCTCTCTGTTGTTACCTTCTCTGTCGTCTGCTCACTTGACGTTGGTTTTTCATTTGAAGGTTCATTTGTAGTCGGTTCATTTGTTGCTGGTACATTCCCCTTCTTTACCACTACCTTTGCAGCAGGAGATGCATAATAATTTTTGGTCTCCTTATATCTCACATAATAATTTCCATCTGCAAGTTTCTTAAGTACCGTGCTTTCACAATCCAACCATTTTTTCTTGTCGACACTATATTCCATTGACGTCTTCAGATTAGATATCTGACCATCATTTTTCCCATCCACAGTTTCTGCCGTTGCGACCAAACCTGTAGGTGCCTTCTGCTTTGCCTTATCTATTGTGAACTCTTCCACGATCTGTCCATGCATGGTATTCTCACCCTTGATAGTAACTGTAGCTGTTCCCGCATCAATATTATCCGCATATACACATGAGTAACTTTTTCCCTCTGTCAGAGTCTTTCCGCCATAAGAAACCGTAACCGCAGGTTTCTTTTCTTTTCCATCGTACACATATGTTTTTGGATCAATGCTGACAGCGACATCTGCATCATCCGACAAGCTGCGGTAACGGAGAATAAAATCCTTAGCCTTGGCTCCTGTCTCATCATCAATGATTGTCGTTCCTTCTACAGAAAGTCCCTCTGGTACAAACTCTTTCACGCCGTCAAATCCATCTGCAATATTCCCAAAGTTGCTAAGTCCGTTACTGTTCTGTACCGTGAATACACAGTCTGTATCCATCTCAAGTTTTTCAAACCAACACTGTGAACCGTTGAGTGTCACATTTGAGCCATTATTCAGACAGATTCCATCATTTGTCATCCAGTTGATATCATCCGTAATGAATTTTACATTTGACAAAGTCAGCATAGCATTAGTAAATCCAACACTTCCATTTGTGATACCGCAATTTAATGTTCCGTTTTTCACGTATAACGAATAATCAAAATTCATCATCTGCAAAGTGACACTTTTACCGTTGAGATCTATAATGATATGTTTATTATGTTCACTATCATTGTATCCTATAGAAGCCGAAGGATCATATATATCACTAATTATACATATTGTATAGCCATTCTGTGCGGCTGCAAATGCATCAGCCAGTGTAGCATATGATCCGATCTCATCGCCATTGCCATCCGTCACAATTGCCACATCCCCATCCGCGGCCTGCACCTTCACAGAGTTCTTTCCCGCAATAATCACTACAGCAAATATACATGCCATAATCAACCCAGTTACCAATTTCTTTGATTTCATAATTATCCCTTTCCTCCTGTCTTTAATCCCTGGCAGTTACTGCCAGATATTGCCATCAACATAACAAATAATTATAATACACTGGGGCTTTTAGTAAACTAGCCAAACGGCTAGTTTTAAAAATTAAATGACTAAATGCATAACTTTAGTACGAAAAAGAACCAGCACTTATGTGCCGGTTCTCCCTGTTCTGATATTATTCTATTATCACAGCTCCTCACCATTGGTCTCTATAACATGTTTGTACCAATAATAAGAATCCTTCTTGTATCTGTTCAGAGTTCCACTGTTCTCGTCCTCTTCTCTGTCCACATACACAAATCCGTATCTCTTCTGATATCCGTTGAGCCAGCTGAGAAGATCTGTGTAAGACCATGTGCAGTATGCCAGGACACGGCAGCCATCATCACACGCTTTCTTGAGCTCCTCTATGTGATGTTTCAGGTAATCTATCCTGTACGGATCATGGATCTCCCCATCCTCGAACTTGTCAAATGCACCGAGACCATTCTCAGATATTACGATCGGAAGGTCGTATCTTGAAGTGATCTGTCTGCAGCACATACGAAGTCCCATCGGATCGATAGTCCAATCCCAGTCCGTTGTAGGGAGGAATTCATTTGCAGGATTCTTGTAGAGTCCCGGAACACCCTGAACCTTTGCCGTGCCCTTCTTGCCGGTCGTGTTCATCTCGTGAGTCGTTCCCACTCCGTCTATCGGGTTGTGCTCGACAACGCATGACTGATAATAGTTTACACCCATGAAATCTATGAGACCTGCAGCCTTCCTGAGGATATCCTCGTCACCGTCCTCCATAACCGGAGTTAGATCCTTGCTCTTGAGGTAAGCAGCGGCAGCCCTTGGATAACGGCCATAGGCATACATATCCATCCAGTAGAAGTTGTTCAGATCATCATAATCCATCTTCGCCATCGCATTTTCAGGCTTTCTGTCAAATGCGTATGACGGTGTATATGCGAAGGATGAACCGACCTTAGCATCCGGGCAGATCTCCTTGAGTGCAATAACACTCTTGGCGTGTGCCATAAATGCATGATGGTTTACCTGATAGAACATCTTCTGGTCATCAACCTTTCCTGGTGGGTGCATTCCTGCATTCCAGCCAAGACCTGTAAATACATTCTGCTCATTCATGATTATCCAGTGCTTTACCCTGTCACTGTATCTCTCAAACAGAACCTTTGCGTATCTGACGAAATCATCGACTATTCGTCTGCTCTCCCATCCGTGATACTGCTCCTCAAGTGCCTGTGGCATATCCCAGTGGTACACTGTTACCATAGGAACAATTCCATACTTAACCAGTTCATTGATCAGGTCATCATAGAACTGTAAGCCCTTTTCATTTATCTCGCCATTGCCATCAGGTATGATCCTTGGCCAGGATATTGAGAACCTGTAAGTCTTAAGTCCCATCTCCGCCATAAGTGCCACATCTTCCTTGTATCTGTGGTAATGGTCAACCGCCTTATCACCTGTCGTAGCCTTAAATGTTTTTCCCGGGATCCTTACGAACTGATCCCAGTTGGATGGGCCTTTGCCATCCTCATTCCACGCTCCCTCTATCTGATATGCAGCAGACGCACTGCCCCACAGGAAATCTTTCGGGAAGCCATTTGATCTGTCAAAATACATAAACCGTCCTCCATACTATATAGAATCTGTATAGCATGCCTTCAACATGCCTTTGTCGTCATATGCTACAGACTGCCCAGCACATCTCCTATCTTATCCGCTATCAGAAGATCTGCATTGCTGTCCGACTGTGTCGGGGACATATTTATAACCACCAGTTTCCGCCCCCTGAAATATCTGATAAGTCCTGCTGCCGGATACACAACAAGCGATGTACCACCGATTATCATCGTATCCGCCTCGGATATATACTGGAGTGCCCTCGACATATTATCCTCATCAAGTGCCTCCTCATACAGCACCACATCCGGTTTTACAGTGCCTCCGCACTTTTCACACTTAGGCACACCATCCGAATTGACTATATAATCCAGGTCATAGAAAGCATGGCATTTCTCACAGTAATTTCTGTGAACAGAACCATGGAGCTCTATGACATTCCTGCTACCTGCCATCTGGTGAAGTCCGTCGATATTCTGCGTTATCACCGCCTTGAGCTTTCCCTGTTTCTCAAGCTCCGCCAGCTTTATATGAGCCTTGTTCGGCTTTGCATCAGCAAATATCATCTTGTCCTTATAGAATCTGTAAAATTCCTCCGGGTTACGTCTGTAAAAGCTGTGGCTGATTATAGTTTCCGGCGGATACTTATACTTCTGATTATACAGTCCATCCACACTTCTAAAATCTGGTATACCGCTCTCCGTCGATACTCCTGCACCGCCAAAGAAAACGATATTATCCGAATCTTCTATGATCTGTCTCAGCTCATTCAACTTTTCTGTATCCATATACATACACCTCCAGACAATGACTACTGTGTCTCAGTAACCTTTACCATAACTGTACACGTATTTACCACGGTGTACTTATCTCCATCAGGGACACTGAGCGTGATCGTATTATCGCCATATGAGAGCTTGGAAGCATCTATGGACAGCTTCAGGCTCTTGGCCGATACCTTGGACACCGCACTTGAGATTCCACTCACGGTTATCGTATTGCTATCACCCATGCTCATCTCATAGCTGTATCCACTCTGCTTGCCCCTCAGGATGATATCCCCTGTGGTCACCGTTATATTTCTTGTAACTGATTTCTCGATCGCTATCTTCACATTGATGTATGCGCTCTCCTTTGTCACGACCACACCCTCTGGAAGATACTTTGATACATCAAGTGTCGTCTCAACATCTGCTGTACATCCGCTCACATCAACATCCGTTATATCAAGGCTTGTTATATCCTTTATTATCGATGCGTCTCCACCTATATCAACGGTCTCCGGTACATATGTTATATCTGATACAAGATATCCATCCGCAGGATCTCCTGTGACATCCACATGAACAGGTATATTCTTAGTCTTGTATACCGGAACTGTGACTGCTATCGATATCTCATCGTAGGATATCGACTTGTCTGATATCTTCTCACCATCAGCGGTTACAAATACAGGCGTACAGTTTGTCGTTATATCATCCTTTGCACTGGTCACATCAACTGTCACCTCTGCACGATCTATGCTCGAAACTATACTTGCAGCACCCTTTATCGTTATGAGGTTTGGAGCTGCCACACTGTTACCAACCGTATATCCGGAAGCAACCTCGCCTGTTGTCACCACGGACACAGGAACTGACACTGACTTCTCGTCCTCAAGTTCAACTGACAGCACGTTGTCCACAACAGTTATGCTGACCTTTTTAGCTATGTTGGTGCTGTTCGCAGTTACAGTGATAGGCACCGCATTTGTTATGGATATCTTTGACATATCCGCTACAGCCTTGAAATCCGACGCATCAAGATCGCTTATAAGTGATTTACGTCCTTTGACGACTATATCCACGGTATCACCTGAAGTTATCGTGTACAACTGATTCTGACTTGTTATGGCGTCAGTATTTACCAGATTGACCGGAATGTCCCTTATGGTCCTTGTCACGGCTGAATCATCGATGTTCAGTACAAGAAGCCACACCAGAAATCCAAGCACAACCGACAGAAGCTTAAGACCTATATTGCTGTATATCTTATTTGCCTTTTTCTTAGGCTCTGCGCTGTTATTTTTCATTCTCATCAGCCTCCTTTCTGGAAGCTTTATTCTTATTCTCCACAACGACTCTCTTTCTCCGCTTAATCGGACGGGCACCTGAAGACCTGTGGCTCTTTCTTCCATTATACTCCTTGCACAGCGTCTGAAGATGCCTTCTCACGCCCTCGCTGTCCAGATTCCTGAAGAGCTCGCCTCCCTGTGCAATGGATATTGAACCTGTCTCCTCAGATACGATAAGAGTCATACTGTCTGACACCTCACTGATACCTATACCGGCTCTGTGTCGTGTTCCAAGCTCCTTGTTGATGGAGTCATTTGCAGACAGTGGCAGATAACATGTGGCAGAAACCACCCTGTTCTTTCTTATGATCACCGCACCATCATGAAGCGGTGTGTTGTGCTCAAATATATTGAGAAGTAACTGGTTAGTCACGACCGCATCGATCGGTATTCCCGTATCAATATACTCGCCCAGTGCAACTTCATTCTCAATGACTATGAGTGCACCGGTACGGTTTGCAGACAGGACCTGGGCCGTCTTCACAAGCTCATATATCGTTTTCTCCGATATAACACCATCATCCTCGCCATCTCGTATAATGTAATTGATCAGCTTCTTTCTTCCAAGCTGTTCAAGTCCTCGTCTGAACTCCGGCTGGAACAGGATCACCACCGCTATTATTCCCACACTGAATGCATTCTTAAGCAGATATAAGATCGTATTGAACTGGAACACCGCCGCAATGGCAGTGAAGAGCACGATCATAACTATACCCTTCAGAAGAGTCCATGCTCTGCTCTGCTTGAACCACAACATGATCCTGTATATAAAGAATGACAAAATAAGTATCTCTATTATATCTACTGTGCCTGGAACTGTTATATAAAACCAATCAAAATACGTTGATATAAACGTTGATATCTTATCCATTTCATCCTCCTTTCGGTATATAAATACTCCGTATAATTAATGTGACCTGACAAAAGTCAGGTCACTCACATGTAAGCTCTTTTCAATGTATCTATCTTGTTGATCCTGTAACAGAATCTTCCTTTGCCGCTGACCGGCTTCTCTGTGCGCCTGATCCGGACGAAGTCGTCCTCTTCTGCTGTGGTCTTGGCGATGGCTGCTCTCTTCTGGCTGCCTTTCTCTGGGCACCACCCATGACCTTTGGCACAGCCTTTACATAGTAGTAGTAGTCATCGTCCTCAAACTGTGTATTCTCAACACTTGAGTAGTCCACAACTATCTTGAAGAACTGAACCACTATGGTCACCAGTATCGCCAGTATGCATCCAAGCAGAGCCCCCGCAAGGGATACCTCAACTTCCATGGACAAAGTTCCAACCAGGAACAGTATGATCTCTACCACACCGCCTGTGATGATGGCAACGTACCATGAATATGCAAATGACATTCTATATATTATGTATGTAAGAACTATAACAACTGCAAACACTATTATGGTGAGCAGAAGTGTCTTATCCTGCACCAGATGCTGGAAAATATACTTGTATCCCTCTATCAGATCACCCTCTGCTGAACTTGAGCTTAAAGCAACGTAATCAGCAGTATGCTTCAGGAAGAAGTAGAATATACAGCCAAATGCTGCAGGAACCATTCCTGTGAATCCAGCTGTCATTCCAGCCAGGATTGGCATGAAATACTGGAACTTTATAATGTAAAAGAATGGCATAAACAGAATGATCCATGATGCCTTAGGGAAAAATCTTATATATACACAATACATTATCACAAATATGACAACAAATGAGATTCCAAGCTCCAGACTTGCGCTGGCAACCTGGGCACATGCGTACAGTCCTGCAATGGCAAGTGTGAGCTGGCCTGAAAGGAACGCACACACAAAAGCTGCTGCCAGGACCACTACGATACTGCTTATCGTGCTGTTATATCCTGTGAGATGGTTTATTGACCAGAACACAACAAGTGCCAGTATAAACTTACACAGTGGTGAAACAAATTTATCATACTTACTACAAAAATTCTTTACTCCATCGCGGAAATCCAGAAGTGTTGACATTATCAGTTAGCCCTCCTCTTTTTTTTGACAGAACGGCGTGTTCCGTCCTCGTTCTCATAAAATTCTATCAGTTTCTTAAGATTCTGGTTATACTTTATGAGTTTTGGCTTTGCCTTCATATATCTGTATGTATATAAGACCCACGCGAAAAGCGCAAATGCAATACACACCACTGCATAGCCGCCCACAATGCTGCTCGCCACCTTCACATAGTCAAGCTCTGTGAGCTTCTCAACTATATCTGCAAGATTATAGTATATGTAAGCTGCGGCAAAAACTACAAACAGCACCGTAGATGAAACAATTGTCTTAAGACAGTTAAGCTTCACATAGTCACTTTGAAAATATTTACCCTTTTCGAGATCCTCACGTCCAAGCGACTCCTTGTACATGGCGATCTTCGTCATTAGAATGACCTTTTCTTCATTTACCATTGCTCGATTCTATCTCCTTATTCTGGTCACTTTTCCACAAATGACCATAACTAGCAGTATTATACCCCGCGTCTTAATATTGCGCAAGTTTTATATTTAGAATTTAATGTCTATTAATGTATGATCACCAAGTGCGTCCGCCGTAGTAATCATGTTCATTTTTGTATGTCTCGTATGCATCCATCTCCTGATTTCGTTGCTCAAGACTGTCTCCCTGGATGGCATCGAGCTGCTTTCGTATCTCCGATTCTTTATCAGAAGACTGAGGCTCCTGTGTATCCTCTTCGTTTTCATCGTCACAGCCCTGACTCTTCTGGTCATTTGGATCCTGATCACCTTTCTGATCCTGTTCCTCCGTCTGCTTCCTGAGCTGCTCCTCAAAGGCATCTATCTCATCCTTCAGAGTCTGTGCATCCTCGTAATGTCCATCCTCATCATCCCTGTGGGCGCAGTCATTCTCTATGAGAATGTCCTTTGCCCCCTCAAGTATGTCTATCACCTCATCCAGATTCTCTTTGGTAACACCATCAGGATCTATCTGCTTCACTATGGACAGCGCGAGGTTGACCCTTGTCTTACAGTCGGACTCACCACCCGGCTTCTTTTCAAGTGCCTTACGAAACTCCTGCTCGGCGCCCTCGTAATCTCCCTGACTGTAATATACATCACCAAGATTATAATGGTATATATGTGGCTGAGTAAAGCCAAGCACGGCGTTCACTGTGCTGTCCACATATTGTCCCTTTTTGTATTCACTTATAAAATGCTCATTGCACAGATAATTCACCAGAAGCACCGCCATACACAGCAGGCTGACAGCTCCGGTCACTGTAGCAACGATCTTTATTATTCCTGATCTGTTTTTCATTTTATGACTTTCTTTCTCATATCAAAAAATTCATATACAACAAGTCCTGCAAATAATGCTGCAAACAGATAATATATATCCACATATCCTATAGTCTTACCCTTATCCGTTGACTCAGCGGTTCCCCGTGACTTCTCCACAACCTTATCCAGCGCAGAACCATCGTTCATATTTATATAGTCGACGCCCAGATCATCGGCAATCTTTTTCAGATTATCCTCATCGATCTTCGACACCGCTGGTTTATACGGGTAGTCCGATGTGTCCTCAAGCAGCTCCTTCCGGTCATCGTAATATGATTTCACATACATGTTACCGCCTTCCTTTGTGCCGTACCCCAACACTGCGCCTCCATCAATATATTTTTTCGCCCCGTCAAATGACTTGAGTCTGTCGTCGTTGGTTATTTCACCATCGCTTATAAAGAACACGACCACATTTCCATCATTTTTCTCCTTTGCACGCTTAAGGGTATCCGTCATCACATCTATGCAGACATTCATGGACGACCCCCTGGCATATAGCGAATCCAGCGGATATATTGAATCCAGAACACTTTTTGCAAAATTTGAATCATCCGAATATGGCGATATCAGATTTGCACTATTATTGAAAGTTATGACTGCAAATTTAGCACCGTCCATCTCATCAACTATGTGCTCGCAGTCTTTCTTCACCGCCGTCAGCCTCTCTGTATCCCCAGCATAATCCTGAGCCAGCATGCTTATGGTGTCATCCACAACGAACAGCACATATGTGTCAAGCTTCCGGACACTTGTCTCCACGTTGCTGCTTGGGACCATGATCCTCAGATTGATGAGAAATATCAGTATGATGGCAGCTATCTGCCTTATATATGCGCTTCTCTTCCGCCTTTTCAGGAACGCCATGCCAACGCACAATATGAGCATAAGCCAGATTGGTATAATTGGATCTATTCTCATAATTCTCTCCTGTAACGTCTTATAATTTGAGCCAGCGGCCAAGTCCTAGCATTCCTGCAAACAGAACCAGCATCAATACAAATGGATATAACAGCTCAGGTGTCTCAACATCCACCATCCTCACCTTGACCAGATTCTTACTCAGCTTTTCTATCGATGATACTATCTCTCCAAATGATCCGGATTCCTCCTCAAGATAGAATTTACCACCGGTCTTCTCCACCGCATTCTTCATGGACTCCTTGTTTTCCGGTGTCATCTCCTTTGTTCCAACTCCATACACCGTGACATTGTTTGAAACACATATATCGGCCGCCTCATCCAGAGTTGCCACCGGTGTTCCCTGTATATCATTGTCAGTGGAGAATATTACCACCTTTGTCCTCTCCTTGTCAGCATCCGAAAAATCGATTGCCGCAGCAGCAAGGCCGTCCCCTATAAGTGAGCTTCCCCTCTGCTCATTTCCGATCAGAGTTCCAGATGATATATATGCCTGATAATATATCCAGTCGTACCCCGATGAAAATGCATCGTCCAGATTCACTTCATTTCTGCTCTTCAGACACTGTGCGATCAGATCAAGCTGATCCTTCACATACTCATAATCATCCGTGAGCGGAGTAAGCAGCACCGGACTTGTGTTAAATATCACGATTCCAAAACGTTCGCCCTGAAGCTCATCAACTGTTTTCTTCAGCTTGTCCAGCAGATTCTCGTTGAGATAATCCACGGATGTTGATATGTCGATACACAGAATGATGTCCCTGCAATACTTTTCATCCTGCATACGCCTGCTCGTGTATGGTTTTGCCATGAGCAGGAATGCCGATACGACAACCAGTACGCAGCATATGAGCGTGGCTGTAAGCCCGGTCTTATATAATATTTTTCTTTTCCTGAAATATGCCTCATCTTCCTGGAATATGAGCCCTGCGATCTTTTTTCCTCCGGCATATTCCTTTGTCTTTTTGTATTTCACAAACACAAATACCAGCATAAACAGCGCAATAGCCAGGCCTGCATATAGAACAATATGATATTTTATTGCCATCTCTCAATCAAACTCCTTGTCTTCTCAAGGGAAGCCCTCACATCACCATCGGACTTTCTTGCAAATTCCGGCGCATAATACTCAGCCACAAGGTAGTACAGCTCCGGCATGTTTAATCTTTCTATATCATACAGAGTATAATTCTGAACCCTTATGCCGGTTGCAGCATGAACAAATCCCCTGATACAACGGCTCATACGCTGATATGCACCTCTTACATCAAGTTTTCCCTGATCATACTGTCCCGCAATATCCGCCAGTTCTGACAGATATCTGGCCTTCACTCTACCCATATCCATAGGCGCAGGCTTCACCACCTTCGGCAGCTCCGCCGCCATTTTTCTACGTCTTCCCAGATACCAGCAGACACCAAAGAACAACAGCACTGCGGCTGTTATCGCTCCGGTCAGCACGATCGGCCATACCACATACGAAAGCGGCTCCTGCAAATTCACTGAACTTTCCATATCTTATATCTTCTTCCTCTTATCTCCGGGCATCAGCCCATTTAACTACTTTCCAGAGCTCTCAGTCTTGTGCTTGTTGAGCAGCTCTACTATCTTTTCATCCATGCTGTCAGAAGACCTGACCGTCAGGTACGAAATACCAAGTTTCTTAAGCTTGTCGTCACAGGCACTTGAAAGCTCCTGCCTTTTCCTCTCTTCTTTCTTTGCCAGCTTCATGTCCCTGGTAAAAAATTCAGGAATATATGTGTCACCGGATATGTCATATACATTCTTACCGTTCATCCCGGCATCCTCAACATTTATAAGCAGTATATCATGCAGTACCTTTAACTGCTTTACAGTTGCCTCCGACATATTCAGGATACCTCTGGTGTCCGTCACCACAAGTATGATCATTCTCCTCCTGAAATTCCTCGCAATGAAGCTCAGCGCATCCCCCGTATCCGAGTCATTAGTCATGGTAACGTTCCTGTGGTAACCCGCAAGAATATTTTCGACATTTGCAAAGCCTGTCTTAAACGGATAGTGCTCCACGCCCCTGTCTGAAACATAAGTAGCGCTCACATAATCACCATTGTCACACACCATATATGCCAGGGTTCCTGCCGCCATAAGTGCAACGTCACTCTTCTCCTGAACATCATTGGCATATCCAAGCATACGTTTTCCGGCATCCATCACCAGCATTATATTATGCTTCTTCTCGGCGATATACTGTCTGACCAGAAGCTTCTGGCTCCTGGCAGATGCTTTCCAGTCCATGTCCTTGATATCATCGCCAACGACATACTCCCTGAGCTCATCAAAGTTCATACTCCTGCCCTTATAGATGGAATTGTACGAACCATCGATTATCCTCGACGTTGCCTTGGTAGTATATATGGTCTTATATCCCTTCATATTTCCCTGTATTCTGGATATATATGTCATCTTCATAATTAACTGTCTTCCCCTACGGCGTCTTAACCGAACCTATTATGGCATCTATAATCTTCTCAATCTTCACGTCTTCCGCAACAGCGGCAAATGTAAGCATGATCCTGTGTCTCAGGACTGAATATCTGAGTGCTTTCACATCATCAGGAACACAATATCTTCTCCCATTTATAAGTGCGATCGCCTTTGCTACCTCCATGAACGCAATAGCCGCTCTTGTGCTCGCACCTATGGCAACATACTGTGCAAGCTCAGGTGCAAGTATCTTATCCGTCATTCTGGTTGCCTGAACTATATCAACTATATATTTCTTTATCGCCGGATCTATATAAATCCTCTTGCACAGCTTCTGAAGATACACCACATCGTCAACGCTGGCAACGGACTTCACGTCTGAAAAAACTCCTGCCTCCACTCTGTTGAGTATCTCCATCTCATCCCTTGCGCTTGGATATGTCACAGTCTCCTTGAGAAGGAATCTGTCAAGCTGTGCCTCTGACAGCACATACGTACCCTCAGATTCGATCGGATTCTGGGTCGCTATTACCACGAACACCTCCGGCAGCTTATATGTCTTTCCTCCTATACTGACTTCTCTCTCCTGCATCGCCTCCAGCATGGCACTCTGTGTCTTCGCACTGGACCTGTTTATCTCATCGAGTAGTACAAAGTTCGAATAAACCGGACCTATCTTATCCTCAAATGTATTGGTCGCCATGTTGTACATCTGGGTTCCAATTATGTCGCTCGGTATAAGATCCGGTGTACACTGGATCCTTGAAAATGATCCATTAACCGCCTCTGTCATAACCCTGGCAGCAGTGGTCTTGGCAAGTCCTGGAACGGATTCCAGAAGCACATGACCGTTTGTCATCATTGCAACCAGAAGTGAATATCCCAGATAAGGCTGTCCCACAACCTTACTGTTATAGTAACTCAGCAAATTGTTGATTATCTCCGAAGCCTTCTGGACTTCTTCATTTGTTATCTCTCTGTTATCCTGCATAACTACTCTCTTTCCTTTATTTATTATGATGTCTGTCTCCCCGGCATCTATGGTATATAGAATATACCTTTACATGTGATTGCTCAAGTTAACAAATATAAAGTGCCCATGCTATATTTTGTCCATATAAACAAAAAAGTGACCAGGGGGTACCTGGTCACCATAATGAGGGGAGAGAGGATTCAAATAAATGAAAACTCTACTCTCACATATTAACTTATGTTCCATCATAAGTCAACTATTTTTTTCGTTAAATATACCTTTTATTTACAATTTGATCTGCCTACTCCGCATCCGCTACTCTAGTATCCGCATTCACATAACTTGCAGGATTCCTGCGCTTGATGACCCTGAGTACAAATATCAGAAGAACCATCATTGCTATGAATATCGGAAGCATGATAAACCACTTAACATGCAGATGGTATGTAAGCGGTCCAACTATAGCATATGACACGAATGACATGATAGCCGCTGTTATCGCATATGGAAGCTGTGTTGCCACATGATTTACATGGTTACACTGCGCTCCTGCTGATGCCATGATAGTGGTATCTGATATAGGTGAGCAGTGATCTCCACACACAGCTCCAGCCATACATGCTGATATCGCTATGATCATAAGCTCATTATTCTTACCCTCAAATACTGCACACACAATAGGGATAAGTATTCCAAATGTTCCCCATGATGTTCCTGTTGCAAACGCCATGAGACATCCAACTATAAATATAACCGCAGGAAGGAAACTAAACAGACTTCCCGATGCAGATGTCATTGCTGTCTGTACAAAATCCTTTGCACCCATCATATCGGTAGTTCCCTTGAGCGTCCATGCGAATGTAAGGATCAGTATAGCCGGTACCATTGCCTTAAAGCCCTCTGGTATAGCCTCCATACATTTACCAAAATCCAGGACTCCTCTTATCACATACAGAAGAATTGTAATAAGCAGTCCGAACAAGCTTCCAATTGCAAGTCCAACAGATGCATCACTGTTTGAGAATGCCTCTACAAAGCTTACACCGCTGAAGAATCCACCTGTGTAGATCATTCCTATAATGCAGCAGATAACAAGACATATGATAGGTATTATAAGATCAACTACCTTGCCGTTGCTGTTGACCACATCAGTCTCCTCTGCTGTGACAGTCTTCTTGCCATCTCCCATTGAGAGAAGATCTCCCTTCAGGGCATTGAGCTCATGCTTCTCCATGGAACCAAACTCAACCTTCATAACGATCATTGCGATCATCATCGCAAGTGTGAGGAATGAATAATAGTTATATGGTATGGCTTTTATAAACAGACCAAAGCCATCCTCACCCTTTACAAATCCACTGACGGCCGCAGCCCATGATGATACAGGGGCTATGATACATATAGGTGCCGCTGTTGCATCTATAACATATGCAAACTTCGCCCTTGATATCCTGTGTTTATCAGTTACAGGCTTCATAACGCTACCGACTGTGAGGCAGTTAAAATAGTCATCAATAAATATCAGAACTCCCAAAAGAACTGTGCAGAGCTGCGCGCCCTGTCTGGTCTTGATATGGGTAGCTGCCCAGTCACCAAATGCCTTGGATCCACCTGCCTTGTTCATAAGTGCAACTATGGTTCCAAGAATGACAAGGAATATCAGTATACCTACATTATATGAATCTGAAAGCTGTGCGATCAGTCCATCCTGCAGTACATTCGATATACTGCCCGTAAAACTGAATCCGGAGGCAAACACACTTCCTATTACAATTCCTATAAACAGTGAACTGTAAACCTCCTTCGTTATAAGTGCCAGCGTGATAGCGACAACCGATGGTACAAGTGCCCAGAATGTCGCATATGTCGATGGCGATGGAATCTTATCTACATATATAGACAGAATTCCGAGAACCGCAATAATGAGAATTACCACGGCAATGGCAATAAGATTTTTCTTGCTACTCTTCATCTTGATCCTCCCTGATCTTTTTTCGTATGCATATTATCTGTGATAATTCATCTGTGGAATAATGTATTATCACGTCATATAAGTAAAGTTATATCATATAAGCATGCCATTTGAATAGTGCAAATGTCTGATTTATTCCTTTTCAGTCAAAAACAGTCAAAATTTATTATGAATATGTGAATATGACGGAAAACAATCAAATGCTATTGCATAAATAACATTTATGTCATATTATCAGCTTGTAAGCAAGAGATACAAGAACAGCAGAAACATCTTCAGCTTACACTGGAATTTGACAATTTACTATTTTTTGTTTTTACTCCCTTTTTTCGTAGTCAGAAATGACTACCCCCCCCAATTCCTTAATTGACGCAGCCGTCAAGCGGCTGCGTCCCTCCCTTAAAGGTGAGTAATCAAAGGTTATGATATATTCAATATCAGCTCACAAAAAATCTTATATAAATAAAAAGAGCAGAAGCATGATCGCCTAATCGTGATTCTGCTCTTTTATTATTATATATCTCTTCTGTATTGCGCAACTTGCCTGTGTGCAACTTGCGCAATATCGTTGCGTTATGTTACATTAGATGATTTTTTACGATTATACATGCAAAAGTAGTCAAAAACAGTCAAAATCGCCAACAAATATGGCATTATAACCTAAATGAGCCAAATGCTATTGCAATCCTGATCCATTTATCATATTATCAACTTGTAAGCAAGAGATACAGAAAAACAACAGAAAGCGTTGACAGCTTACACTGAAATTTGACAATTTACTATTTTTTGTTATTTACTCCCTTTTTTGTAGTCAGAAATGACTACACCCCCCAATCCCTTAATTGGCGCAGCCGTCAAGCGGCTGCGCTCCTCCCTTAAAGAGAGTAAAGCTAATATATGAGTTATACTCAATCGGCTCACAAAAAACTTTATATAAAAAAAGAAGCAGAATCATAATCGCCTAATCATGGTCCTGCTTCTTTTTTATTCTTCAATAAATCCCTTGAAGTTCTTCTCCACCAATTTTCTGGGCACCATGACCTGATGATCACAGCCAGTACATCTGAGTCTGAAATCCATTCCTACTCTGAGTATCTCCCAAGAATTCGTTCCACAAGGATGCGCCTTCTTCATCTTTATAACCTGTCCAACCTCAAATACCATTCTGATATCTCCTCCTTCGGAATCCTATAAATATACATACTGTACGTTTTGGAGGGCTTTGCCCGCATAAACAAATAAAAGCTGAAACTCATAAAAGTTTCAGCTTTTCATCTAGTGCCCAAAGCTGGAATCGAACCAGCGACACGAGGATTTTCAGTCCTCTGCTCTACCAACTGAGCTATCTGGGCATTTGAGTAAATTATTACTCGAGTTGCGGGGGCAGGATTTGAACCTACGACCTTCAGGTTATGAGCCTGACGAGCTACCGGGCTGCTCCACCCCGCGGTAAATGATGGTGCATAGATACGCTTTTTCTCCGCCGATGTCAAGACAAAAAAACAAATTTCTCAAAAAAACAGCGAAATCAGAATCGCAAATATGAAAACCGCCACCACCAGCCAATGCCAAAGTTTCATTTCCATCTCCTTTTAATTAAAAAGAATCAGCGCCAAAGTCACCAGCAATACGACTGCTGCGGCGATTTTCCAATGTTTTTGTTCCCACATGCCGTTTTTCCCGCATCTGTTGTCTGCGGTTGATATAGTCCGAATTTTCGGCAAAACAAGAGGAAATGCGTCCATTTTTCAAACCGCACGCAAAAATCCGCGGCATCCGGCGTTTTATCCCCGGATCCGGCAAAAAGCCGCCTGCATGCAGACGGCTTCGAGCGTTTTTACAGATAAACGGAAATGACGTAAAGTATAACCGCCGCATAAGCGCCGGCAAAAATATCATCCAGCATCACGCCCCAGGCGTTTTTCAGCCTGCTGTCCGCCCATTTGACCGGTCCGAGCTTAACAATGTCGAACAGGCGGAAAA
>OHPH01000024.1_pt1 | contig 89012 bp, 74 predicted proteins | sample 1577681 | NCBI WGS metagenome assembly OHPH01 (sample SAMEA3879603, study PRJEB24766) | human gut metagenome | biome: human-associated habitat; feature: feces | place: USA | collected 1985/1987 | reverse complement strand
AAAAAGGGTAAAAAGTACCTCACGACACCTTCTACCCTATCTACTTTATTTAAAGAGAGATTTTATTTTTTATAAATGTGCTTTCCTTCTTTTGTCACCTGCGAAGGGTTACCGGCATACACCAAGTTGCCACTGCCATAGGATTGTGCCGTAAGTTTTTGGGAGGCCCGGCAAGACAAATCGCCGGAACCATGGACGGCTGCATCCACCTCCTCGGCCTTCAGGCTGCCGGCATCCAAATCACCGGAAGCGTTGTCACGAAGCACGGCCTTCAGGCAACGGCCCGATACCAACATGTCGCCACTGCCGTTGACCGTACCTTCCAAGGTTTCCTGGCACTGCATATTGGAGAGAATGAAATCGCCGGACGCATTGACCGCCAAGGCAGCATCGCGGCACACCGCTTTACTGATTTTCATATCGCCGCTGGCATTGATGCGAGCCTGCAACTTCCTGCAGTTGACTTCCTGCACTTCCACGTCTCCACTGGCATTGATATTGGCCTCGAAACTGCCGCACTGCACCGTGGGACATTCAATGTCACCACTGGCATTCGTCTGGAAACAGATGCCTCCTTCCGTACGCAGTCCTTTAGGAATGGCGATGTCGCCGGAAGCCATCGTCGTAAAGCGGCTGACAGACGGCGCATATACATCTACCCGGCAACGGTTCTCTCCCTGGATGCTGGTTCCATCCTGATAATACACGCTCAGCGCACCTTTTGATTCCTTCAGCACCACGTAGGGCATCACATTGTCGGATGCATAGATTTCCGCATACGGCTGTCCGGAAGTCTGGTGATACACCACATCGATGGAAGAGAGCGTAGACACTTCCTGTATATTCCCGATGGTACGACGTTCCGTCTGATAGTTTTTACTCGGTTGAACGGTATGGGCAGTTCCCATACAGCTGAAACATGCCATGGCATAGGCCAATGTAAGTATATTCATTCCAAATTTCATAAGTCTTTACCTCCAATTATTTTTTACTTCATATTATCATTCTGTTCTTAAATTCTCCATGGGATTGGCACGGGCAGCTTTCCATACCAGTCCGAAGGCCACCAGCCAGACAATCACGCAGACAAGCAGCATACATCCGGCAAACAGGTACCAGGTGAGGTCGATTTTCACCGCAAACAGTTGCAAAAGCTGTTCGCCGACTTTCCAGGCACACAAGGCTCCAATCACTACAGCCGGAAGGGCAATCTTCAGCAAATCGAGCAGGAAGATTTTCTGCACGTCGGCCATAGAAGCCCCGTGGATGATGCGGATGGCGATTTCCGCCCGGCGTCGTGACACTTCGTCGCGCACATAGGCCACCAGTCCTGTCAGGGCAATAATCAGAATACACAAGCCTGCAAAGAGTACGCTGTTGCGTACGTGCAACACGGCATTGTACAGGTTTCCTATCTCCAGCGACAGGCTGTACACCTTCAGCTGCTGGGAAGCAACCGTTCGGTCGACCACCTGCTGCACTTGCTTCATGGCCTCGGGCGACATCCGGTTCAACGCTACATATAAATAACCCGAAGGTCTATTTCGATAGAACATCACCGTAGGACGCTCGTCATGCTCTTCCAAAACCTGAGAGCCCAAATGGATTTCTTCGTACACCCCGCAAACAATGGCCACCGTTCCACGTTCGGTATGTTCGGTAATATATACCGACTTCCCAATGGGAGAGCCTGTCCATCCGGCCAGTGTTTTCATGCGTTCCACGAACTGACGGCTCACCATCACCTGCTGCGACAAGGAATCTGTCAGCGTAGGGGTAAACAAATTTCCTTCGATGACCGGAATCTGGAAAGCCTTGTGATAATCGGGACCTACATAATACAGGTCGGCAATGTTCATGTATTCTTCTCCTGTTTCCGGATTGTACACATTGTTTCCACTACAACGCTCCGACAGGAGCTGGTAGCCCCAGGTAACTGCCTTTACCTCCGGCAATTTCTTCAGTTCCTGCACACAGCGTTCCCGCTCCACCATCTTGCTGCCCGACAGGTCGGCATACAAGGTGTTCCGGTATTCAAATCCGGGATTGAAATTCATCAAGGTGTTATACTCCAAGCCGATGACCGTCAGCAGGCAGACAAAGAATGTAGTCAACATAAACTGCAAGCACAGCAGTCCCAGCTTCCACCTCCGCTTGTTTTCCGTGTAACGGCGATAAGCGTAGGTCACCGGAATGCGGGTATAGAGATACCCCGGCATCAATCCGCAAAGCAGAATCACTCCGGCCGTCACTGCCAGACAGACCCATACGGTAGACAAGGGGAAAAGCGACTCCAGACTGTGTCCGATCTGTTCTTGCAGAAAATCCTGCAAGCCGAAAATAATCAATACGGCCAGAGCCAGACTGATCAGTCCGTGCAGCAACGACTCGGAAAGAATCATCCGGTAAATGTCGCCGCTCCCGGCCCCGTAGCAACGGTAAGTGGCAATGGCCTTGGCACGGCTCACCATGGATGAAACCACCAGCAGGATATAGTTCAGCACAGCTACCAGCAGCATGATAATCGCAAAACTCAGAAACACGATGTTCATGATACGGTTGTAATCGGACGAGGTGAATATTTCGGCTACGGGGCGGAGAATGAGGCCATACTCACCTCCCGCACGCTCCATTTCCTCCGTCACATGATTCGCTTCCAGCATGCGGTCCATACCTTCCTTCAAGTCATCCGAAGTGCTCCCTTTCCGCAGACGGACATAGGTCTTGTAACGGTCATTTCCCAACCAGTTGTTCGTTCCATCGTAAGACACCTGCCCGATGGTCGGCAGGGCAATGAGCACATCCATCTGTGGAAGGTGGGTATTCTCGGGAAAAGCCTCGAACACCCCGACCACGGTCACATGGAACTCAGGATATTGTTTCCACGACAAGGTTTTCCCGATAATCTGTTCGCCTGCCACCTCCAGCAGTTTGGAAGAGATATACGCATTGTTGGCCTTTTCCAACCCCGTATAAGGCTCCTCGCCCATCAGCAGTTTCCGCGGGAAGACCCGGAAGAAGGTACTGTCGCAGAAATAAGCCTGTCCATCCAGTTCTTTATGGTCTTCCGTCGTCAGCGTCATCGACCCAATCCCCGTGAAACGGGTGGCCACTTCCACCGCCGGACAATAGCGCTGCAACCCCGGTCCGATGGCACCGGGAGTCTGCGCGTGCTCCCTCCAGTCGGTGCCTTTCTGTTTGTAACGTTCTTCCACCCGGTAGGTTTCTTTCAACCCCGGCAGGAAGTTATCATACGACCGTTCGAAAATGACCTCCGCCAGCATGACCAGGCCGATAGCCAGCCCCACGCTCAGGCAGACAATCTTGACCACATTGGCCTCTCCTCTTCGAAACAGTCCTTTCAATGCACGTTTCATAAAGCACCGTTTTTACATTTCCGCAATAGAAGCCACAATCTGGCCATCGAACAGGTTGATGACACGTCCGGCAAAACCTGCATCACGCTGGCTGTGCGTCACCATCACAATGGTGGTTCCTTCCTTATTCAGTTCGGTCAGCAGTTCCATCACTTCCTGTCCGTTCTTGGAGTCCAAGTTACCGGTCGGCTCGTCGGCCAGGATAATCTTCGGCCCGGAAACCACAGCACGGGCAATGGCCACACGCTGTTGCTGACCACCGGACAGCTGTTGCGGATAGTGCTTTGCACGGTGGCTGATGTTCATCCGCTGCATGATTTCATTCACCCGGCGTTTCCGTTCTTCAGAAGGCACCTTCAGGTACGTCAGCGGAAGTTCAATGTTCTCAAACACATTCAACTCGTCAATCAGGTTGAAGCTCTGGAACACGAAACCGATGTTTCCCTTGCGCACGTTGGTACGGTCTTTTTCTTTCAGGCTGCCCACTTCCTTTCCGTCGAGGAAATAGCTTCCCGAAGTCGGATTGTCCAGCAGCCCCATAATATTCAATAAGGTAGACTTTCCGCATCCGGAAGGTCCCATGATAGCTACAAACTCTTTGTCTCTTACCTCCAAACTTACTTTATTCAGTGCCAGTGTCTCTACTTCCGTGGTACGGAACGTTTTTGTCAGGTTTTCAATCTTAATCATAATTTTATCGTTTTATAGGATTCATATTTTCATTTCGGAGTTTTATTTTCCACTAAATTCTATACAAAGTCCGTGCCAATCTTTTAATCAGCTGATTATCAACGAAGAATGAAATACCTAAAAAAAGCGGGTGTCTAATTTTTAGACACCCGCTGTATGATTTTTTGACAATTTTCGAGTAGAGGCCTATGCCTTGACGCATTTGATGACCACGTGCCGGTCGCCTTCCAAGGTAGTGGCAAACAGATACACATCGCCACCTTCCTTCAATTTCCATTTTTTCCGGAGTTCCGCCACCGAAGCTGGAAAATTACGTACGGTCAGGTTGGCCTTATCCACTCCTTGCAGCAACTGTTTCAGTTCTTTCTTCCCGAACCCCGACACTTCCAGCACCCGGAAACGACGTCCCGGAAAGTCGACCAACGCCTCCGACGTATACAAATGACTGTTCACATGCAGTTTCTGGAGACCGAAACGCGCTCCCAACAAGCGGTAAGGTCCTGCTTTCAGCAAGGCCGCCCCTGGTTCATAAAGGTAATTCCCGACTTCTTCCGCCAGCGGACAACGGGCTTCTTTCTCCTGTGCATAAGTGAAGACAAACGGTTCCGTCAAAAAGTTATTAACAGCCTGTTCACAACTTATCCACACCTCTTCTGAGGCTTCTAAAGCCGATTTTCCCGATTTTTGAAGCACTACGAGCAACTCTTTGCACTCGTTATTCACAGCCACCACGTGAATCTGACGGATGTATTTCAACTCCCGCAGGGAAGAAAAGATGTCGAGCATGGGCGAAAGTTTCACCACCACCGTGCGTCCTTTCTCTACCAGCAACGGCTCCAGCTTCTGCACATCCGGTTCACAGTCGGCAATGGCCACAGTTTTTCCTCCCTGACTGTCGCGACGGGCCGGGTCCAGAAACAGGCAGTCCACCGGTTCCATCTGTTGCAGATAGTCTACGCCATCCGCCTCATGCACCGTAACCTGCGGCAAGCCGAGCAACGGGAAATTGTAGCGGGCCAGTTCACAAAGCACTTCCTGCCGCTCCACGTAATCCACTTTCCGGAAGTTTCGTGCCAGGAAAGAGCAATCCACCCCCAGTCCGCCCGTCAAATCGGCCATCGTATCGCCTTTCAGCCACGAAGCCTTGTAGCGGGCTGTGATTTCCGAAGAGCACTGTTCCATGGACAGGTGCGCCGGATACCGGATGCCTTCGGTCTGTGCCCAAAGGGGCACTTTCTTCTCGGCAATCTGCCAGCCGGCAATCTGCACCACAGCCGCCGCCATATCCACCTGCGGATATTTGCGGGCCTGCAAGGCCAAAGTACGCACATCGTCCGTACGGTGCGCACGGATAAACTGGAGCGTTTCGGATGAAAGTTCGGCCATTCTTCTGTGCTTTAAATAATCTGTACAAGCTGTAGTTTTTTCCTTTCGTTCAGATAAAGGCATAAAAAAAGGAGTTCCGCTGAACTCCAACCTTTGTTAACCTTAAATCTAATACTATGAAAAACACGATGCAAAGGTACGGACATTCTGGAATTATGCAAGTATTGTGTGCGTTTACACATGTTTTATAACATAGATTAAGAACTTCAACCTCCGCTTTAAAAGGTATTAAGAAAAACAACAATTCCCAATATGTTTCTTTACCCATAAAGTTTGTATTTATAGATAAAGGAACTATCTTTGTAGTCACATCCCTGAAAACAATTATTTATATAAAAATATGCGTTTTATCCTCCTATTGCTGACCTTATTTTTGTCTGGGATTTTCCAGGCACAAACCATATCTTATTCGCAATTGACGCAATTGCATACCAATACGGATGCTTCTGTAGTCAACGCCATTTGGCAAGATTCGAGCGGCCTTATCTGGATGGGGACCAATTCCGGACTACTCAGCTTTGACGGATATACTTTCCAAACCCATTACGTGTACGGTCAGGAAAGCAACGTACGCATATACGACGAGGTGCAAGACGGCCATTTTTTCTATCTGGCTACTGACAACGGCATTTTATGCTATGATTACCAAACGGACCGTTATACCCCACTTCCCATCCGGTTTCCCAACGACACCCGTTGCCTGCTGCTTACCGGAAGGACCCTGTGGATAGGAACCCTGCATGGCTTATACAGTTTTCATCTAGACCAACATACGCAACAAGCCTATACTCCTGAGACACACGGGTTGCCTCATGCCGCCATCTACTCTCTGTTACAACTCACAGACGGACGACTTTTGGTAGGTACCTACGATGGTCTCTGCTCTCTATCCAAAGGGGAGAAGTTTTTTCGGCGCATCGAGCTTCCACACGACCAGACCCATAAAAACCAGTTCATCAATGCACTTCTGGAAGATACATTGACCCACTGCGTATGGATTGGTATGGAAGGCAATCTCATCCGTTATGACTTAACCAACGAAAAGGGGCGTACCATTGACACGTTTCAACACAATTCCGTAAAATCACTTAACTTTGATTCCGACCATCATCTTCTTATCGGTACAGACAACGGACTCTTCGTGTACAACTACCCACAATCGCATACTACTCACATTCTGCATGACTCCAGAGACTCTCATTCATTGACCAATAACATTGTATGGTGTATCTTCACCGACAAAAACCACAACGTATGGATTGGCAGTGACAACGGCATTTCCATCGCCCAAAGCAACAAGCTGTACAAATTCACGTCGGTATGGCAAATCTGTGATAGCCGGGAGGGCAACCAATTTTATTCTATCCTGAACGATTCAAAAGGCAACCGATGGTTAGGAGGCAGCGACGGACTGATTCTGGTACCTCCCCGCCCCACTGCAGCCCGGTGGTATAAAATGGGAAAGAAAGATTTTCCCATTTCACACAATCGTATCCGCCACATTTATGAAGACAGAGAACACGACGTATGGATTGCAACAGACGGAAGCATCGAACGCTACAATACACAGAACCAGCAGTTTATTCATTACCACATCACCGACAGTACGCATACCTACAATGCCAACTGGGCTTATTCCATACTGGAAGATACCAAAGGACAATTATGGATAGGTACCTGCCTGGGAGGTATATTCAGGGTGGACAAGCAAAAACTGATACACAGCAAAGGAGACTTGTACCTTGCCGACGAAAACTACACGACCAAAGACGGACTCAAAAGTATGTTCGTCAGCCAAATTGTGCCCGACAGTGTAGGGAATATCTGGATATTGCCATACAATCACGAGATACAAAAACTGCACATCAATAACGGACATATCACCTCGTACACCCTTTCTACGGACCAACAGGTGATTCCCAGTTTCATTCTATGTGACCAAGCCGGATTCATCTGGGCCGGGAGCCACAACATGGTATACTGCATTGACCCTCGGTTGGAACGACATCAAGCCATCAAGCTCACAGACTCGTCCAATCTGCAGATTCTGTCCATGGCAGAAGCTGAAGGCTATATATGGATTTCCACTACACAAGGAATATGGACGGTAGAAAAATCAACCCACGACATTCATCACTTACAACTTGCTGAACAACTCTTCACTCACGTGTACTATGATTCACAGCATCACACCATCCTGCTGGGAGGGAATGACGGAATCGGGGAATGTCAGCCTGCCATCATCCATGAAAAAGAACAGCCTGTCCAAATCCTACTGACTCGTATCACCGTCAATGGAAAACCTTTCACCAGTGACCAAAGCGTGCGCTACTGCAAGGAAGCGGAGGTTACGCACACACAAAACAATTTTGTATTCTCCTTTTCCGATTTTCCCTATACCCGGAGCGGACAAACTTCTTTTGTCTACAAACTGGAAGGGGTGGATGAGACATGGCACAACCTGCCCGCTCACAGTAACCAAATTACCTACAACAACCTGGAGCACGGCACTTACCAGCTTTTTATCTGTAAAGCAGAAGATACGAACAATGCACAGCCTTTGTTCACACTGACCATTCTTCCGCCATGGTACTATACCATCTACGCCAAACTCTGTTACCTCATCCTCACGCTTGCCCTTATTCTGTTGATTATCAACTTCTTCCGCGTCAAAAGCCGTTTACGGTTGGAAAAAATGGAAAAGGAACAGATTTTGAAACAGTCGCAGCAGAAGATGAATTTCCTGTCCAACATTTCACACGACCTGAAAACGCCTGTCAGCATGATTGTGTCTCCTCTGAGCAAACTGCGGATAGATACACACGAAGGCCCCCAAAAGTCCATGATAGACATCGCCTACCGGAATGCCCTTCTACTGAACGAGATGATTCACAAGTTGCTTGAGTTCAACCGAATAGACAACACACAGAACACTCTCTTCATCTTGTCACGAGTGGAACTGGTATCCTTGCTGCGCAAAATCTATTCTTACTTTCAGGAAGCAGACCTGGTGGCACATGCCCATCAATGGGAATTCCACAGCAATACCGAATCGTTGTATATGGATGTAGACGCCATAAAGATGGATTCCATTTTTCGGAATTTACTGTCCAACGCAGTCAAATATACGCCAGAAGGAGGAAAAATCCAGCTTGACCTCACTTATTCCTCCTCTACGAAAGAGGTATGCATCACTTTCGAAGATACAGGCATCGGTATTCCCTCAAATGAATTGCCCTACATTTTCCAACGTTTTTTCCAGTCTCCACGTACCCAAAAGACACACGAAGGAACCGGCATCGGACTTTACCTCGTAAAAAACTATACGGAGGTACACCATGGCACCATCAATGTGACCTCACAAGAAGGCAAAGGTACCCGGTTTGTCCTCACTTTCCCGATAGATGAGAACTTGCAGCATGAAACACACATACAAAATGTACCATCCTCTCCGAGTTCCGTCACCCCGGGAACAGACCACCCGCTTATCCTTGTGGTAGACGACAACCTGGACATGCACGAACTGATTCCGCAGATACTAGGAGAAAGCTACCGTTTCCTGACCGCTTCAAACGGAAAGGAAGGTTTGGAACTGGCCGAGAAATACAGTCCCAGCCTGATTATCTCTGACTACATGATGCCCGTAATGGACGGTATGGAGATGAGTCGGCTCTTAAAGAAACAAGCGTCTACTTTTGCCATTCCCATCCTGATGCTTACCGCAAAAGACGACCCGCAAACCAAGAACCGCAGCCTGAAATCGAACATCGACGCTTTTATCTCCAAACCGTTTGAAGCGGAATTGCTGCGCAACAAGGTCGCCCAAATGCTACGCAGCAAGACGTTCTATGAGAGCCAGGCCCGAATCAGCCACATCACCACTCCTAAAGAAGAAGAGAATCTGGTGTCACAGGACGAGAAGTTCCTGATGACCATCACCCAACTAATAGAAGACCATATTTCAGATTCAGACTTAAATGTCAATACCCTATGCAACCTGTCGGGCAGCGGCAGCAAACAAATCTACCGAAAAGTAAAACAGCTTACCGGTATGAGCCCTGTAGAATATATCAAATCCATCCGGATGAAAAAGGCCGCCATGTTGCTTAAACAAAAGAAATTTACCATCGCTGAAGTCATGTATATGGTAGGGTATTCCAACCCCTCCTACTTCTCCAAATGTTTCCAAGCTACCTTCGGATGCACTCCCAAACAATATGATTAAGTGTTATAAATCAACACTTTACATCCACTGTCCAAAATTTGTCCTGATATGTCCAATATGTTTCCCTGCCCTCAGAGATACTTATTTACATTTGCAGCAAACAAATCTTTAAAGAATACTTTTATGAAAGACAAAATCTTAAATCTATTGAAAGTATTCCTCATATTGCTGTGTATCACATGCATCGGGAATACAAGTCCTGTGTTCGCCTGGCAAGGCGGAAGCAGAATCGTAACCGGACAGGTAATTGATGAAAACAAGGAACCACTTATTGGTGTCAATGTGGTGGTGACGGGAACAACCATCGGAACCATCACCGATTTCGACGGAAATTATTCACTGGAAGTACCTGCCGGGAAAAACCAACTGCAATTTTCTTATATCGGCTATTTGTCACAAACCCTGACCATCCACGGAAAGACATTGAACGTACAACTTCAATCGGATACGCAGATGCTGAGCGACGTCGTGGTCATCGGATACGGAACGCAACGGAAAAGCGATTTAACCGGCTCGGTGACAAATGTGTCCAGCGAAGACTTCAACACCGGTCTGGTCAGTTCTCCGGAACAATTAATCAACGGTAAGATTTCAGGTGTACAGATTATGTCCAACAGCGGTTCTCCTACAGCTGGAAGCACCATTCGTGTCCGTGGAGGTGCCTCACTGAACGCCAGCAACGACCCGCTTATCGTATTGGATGGAGTTCCTTTGGAACAAGGAGGTATCAGTGGAAACAGCGGAAATTTCCTGAGCCTCATCAACCCGAACGATATTGAAAGCATGACCATCCTGAAGGATGCTTCCTCTACCGCCATCTATGGTTCACGTGCCTCCAACGGCGTCATCATCATAACAACCAAGAAAGGAAACTCTGACAAGCTGAAATTTACCTTCAGTACGACCAACTCCATACAGACCCACACAAGACTGGCCGACATGCTGGATTGTGACCAGTTTATCCAGGTGGTAAATACACAGGGAAGTGACGCACAAAAAGCGTTACTGGGAACTACCCGTACCAACTGGAACGACTATATCTACCACAATGCCTTCGGGACTGATAACAACCTGAGCATGTCTGGGAAAATTGCCAAGAACTGGCCTTTGCGTGTATCTTTGGGTTATTACAACCAGGACGGTTTGTTGAAAACCGACAATGCAGAACGTTTTACAGGGAGCGTGTCACTGTCTCCTTCCTTACTGGATGACCACTTGAAACTGACATTGAACCTGAAAGGTTCTCTGAACAAAAACCAGTTTGCCAACACCAGCGCCATCTGGGGAGGAGCTACCCTGAATCCGACCATTCCGGTCTACTCCGGCAGCGATGCATTCGGCGGATATACCGAAGCTATCGGCAGCGACGGTAACCCCGTTACCGGCGGCGTATTAAACCCATTGGGATTGCTGGAGCAAAAAGATGCACACAGCAAAGTGACGCGTTTCATCGGAAACTTCGACGTGGATTATCGTCTGCATTTCTTCCCAGATTTGAAGATACATGCCACATTCGGTTATGACTATGCAGAAGGAAAAGGCTCTGAATATGTCAGCCCGGAAGCCGCAGAATATTACACAACCGGAGGATATTACTATCCCTACGGTCCACAGAAAAACGAAAACCGCCTACTGACCCTGTATGCCAATTACAATAAAATGGTGGAAAGTCTGAACAGCAATTTCGATGTGACAGTGGGATATGACTACCAATATTGGAAATCGACTACCCCGGAAACTTATTCACGCAATGCGGCAGGAGAGACTCAAACGGTATTCAAGGCTTCTGATGAACGCCATACATTACTCTCTTATTATGGACGTTTAAATTATTCATACGGCTCACGTTACATGCTGACCGCAACTGTACGCCGGGATGCAACATCCCGTTTTGCAGCCAACCAGCGATGGGGTACCTTCCCTTCTATTGCATTGGGATGGCGTCTGACCGAAGAAGGATTCATGAAAAACCAGAAGGTGCTCAGCAACCTCAAGCTGAGAGCAAGCTATGGAGTTACCGGACAGCAGGATGGAATTGGCAACTATAATTATCTGCCGGTCTATACACTGAGCCAGGATGGTGCACAAGGCATCATAGGAGGCACTCCTATCTACACGTATCGCCCGGAAGCTTATGTGTCTGACTTGAAATGGGAAACTACCACTTCCTGGAACTTTGGTTTCGATTTCGGCTTTTTAAAAGACCGTCTGACCGGTAGTCTGGACTTTTACACCCGAAAGACAAAAGATTTGATTGCCACCGTTCCGGCTGCCGCAGGTTCTACCTTCGATAAGAACATCACCACCAATGTGGGAAATGTAGACAGTAAAGGTATTGAGTTCTCACTCAACGCCACCCCGATTCAAACCAAGGATTTTAACTGGGACATCAGCTTCAACATGACCTGGCAATCCATGAAAGTCAAGAACTTGTCCATCGTGCCGGGAAGTGAAGCCACCAACATGCCCGTAGGCCCCTCTATCGACGGCTATCAGTTCCAGACTTTGACCGAAGGATATGAACCGTATATGTTCTATGTCTACAAACAGTTGTACGACGAGAAAACCGGCAAGCCGATAGAAGGAGCCTATGCCGATTTGAACCACGACGGAGTCATTGATTCCGGCGACCTTTACCGCTATCACTCCCCTGCTCCAGATTACATCATGGGATTAAGCACTTCGCTCCGCTGGAAACAATGGACCCTGGGAATGAGTTTCCGTGCCAACATCGGCAACTATGTGTACAATGGAATGGCCATGAATACCGGCGCTCTGGAAACCATGAGCTACAACGCTTCCCAATTGAACAACCTGTCGACCAGCTACCTGGAAACAGGCTTCCAGCAACGCCAGTATCTGTCGGATTACTATGTGGAAAATGCCTCTTTCCTGAAAATGGACAACCTGAATTTGGGATACAACTTCGGCGAAATATTCAAAGGCTGCAGCCTGAATGCCAGCATTATGGTACAAAACGTATTCTGCATCACCAAATACAGTGGAGTAGATCCGGAAGTTCCCAATGGAATGGATAATTCATTCTATCCGCGCCCGCGTACTTATTCACTGAATCTTGGACTCAATTTCTAACTCTAACCGCATACTATCATGAAGAAAATACTATATGCAGCTTTATTCTGCTGCACCTCATTACTTACTCCTTCCTGTGTGGACGACCTGAATCAATATCCACATTTGGAAACCACTTCCGAAAATGTCTATACATCGGCGGAGAATTATTATAAAGTACTTGCCAAAATCTACACCACCATGGTCACCACTGGACAGGAGAAAGGAGGAGGCAATGCCGACCTCTCCAGCAACAACGGCCAAGACTACATGCGGTGTTACTTCAACCTGCAGGAAATTGGAACAGATGAAGTGGCCTACACCTGGTTGAGCGGAGAAAACCTGACGGATATCAGCAACCTGTCATGGGATGCCAACAACTCTTGGGTATCGGATATGTACTACCGTATTTATTACAACATCGCGCTTTGCAATGAATTCCTGCGGAACGCTTCGGACGAAAAAATCAGCGGTTTCAGTGAGAACGAGCAAACTGCAATCCGTCAGTATCGTGCAGAAGCACGTTTCATGCGGGCCTTATTCTACTATCATGCCATGGACTTGTTTCACGACATTCCTTTCGTGACGGAGAACGACCCGGTAGGAAGTTTCATCCCGCCCCGTTATACGGCAGAACAAATTTTCAATTTTATTGAAAGCGAGCTCAAAGAACTGACCGGAGAAGACAGTGACTTGCTCGACAAGAATTCTTGCCCGTACGGAAGAGCTTCCAAAGGAGCCGCCTATACGTTGCTTGCCAAAATGTACCTAAATGCCGCAACCTACATCGGCACCACCAAATACAATGAATGTATTCAGGCATGTGAAGCCGTTATCGAAGAAGGCTACACCCTCGAACCCGAGTACAAGAAACTGTTTAACGCCGACAACGACAAGCGTACCAATGAAATTATCTTTACCCTGCCGGTAGATGCCAACACCACTGTATCATGGGGAAGCTCTACATATATGGTATGCGGAGCTATCAGCCAGACCTCAGAATACCAAGTCCCTGCAGATTATGGAGCAACCAAAGGATGGGGCTCCATGCGAATCCGCCAAGCAGCCTCTTCCCTGTTCCAGCAGAGTGATATACGAGCTGGCTTTTTTACAGAGGGACAGACACAGGAAGTCACATCCATGGACGATCAAAGTACGGGTTACCTGGTTACCAAATGGACGAACCTGACAGACGACGGACAGCAAGCCTCCAACACCGACCTCAACGGAGTAAGCACAGATTATCCGCTGTTCCGACTGGCCGATGTATACCTGATGTATGCAGAAGCTACTGCACGAGGTGGAAAGGGAGACATGAACCGGGCTTTAGGATACGTCAACACATTGCGGGAAAGAGCTTTTGGCAACTCCTCTTTCAACGTTCCCATGAATGAGCTGACCAAAGACAACTGCATCTTCTTCCTGGACGAACGCCTGCGGGAATTGTACTGGGAATGCAGTCGCCGCACCGACCTGATACGTTTCAATTGCTTTACCACCGCCGACAAACTGTGGGAATGGAAAGGAGGCAGTCAAGCAGGTACTTCTGTAGACAGCAAGTACAACATCTATCCGATTCCTGCAACCGAACTGTCGGCTAACCCGAATCTATATAACGAGAACTATTAATCTTCATAAACCTAAGACAATCATGAAATTCATTACCTATACTTTTATCATTCTTTTTTCACTGCTGTCGTTCACCGCATGTGAAAAGGATGGGGATAAAATCTACCTGAAAAGCCTGGAGGGAAATGAGCTGATAGCCTCTACCCAGGAAATAGTTCTTTCTTCAGCACAGTCTCAGGAAATTGTACTTTCCTTTGCCTGGACCGAACAGACCCTCACATCCAGTGTGCCTGATGCCGGCGCAGCCGTTTCAGTCAGCACGTATCTGGAAGCGGCACTGACAGAAGACTTCAGCGGTACGATTTCCCGCACAGAAACCTCTTCATTGTCCAAAGCCTTCACAGGGGCTGAATTAAATACAATTGCCGTCAATCTGGGTGCCCAGGTAGGCACTGCCAGCACGTTGTATTTCCGACTGGCAAGTGCCGCAGGTACCAATATCCCTGCAGCCTACAGCAACGTCATCCGTATCCAGGTAACTCCTTATGAGATTAACATGCACACGGGAATCATCGTAGAATCAGACAACAGCAACCAAGTCATCGGCGATACGGACATGACACTTTATTCCCCGGACGCAGATGGCATCTACAAAGGATTCGTATCCATTCCATACGGATGGTATCATATCTTCCTGAAAGAAGCAAACGGCAACCTGTGGGGGACAGCAGGCGATGAAGGAGCCTTCCATTTGACCAACGATGCAACCAACAACCGCCAGAACATGTGGTTCCCTGAAAATGACGGATGCTATTATGTAATTGTGAATACCATATCAACAGAATGGAGTGCGCTGCACATCTCCACCTTGTCGGTAGAAGGACTAGGCAGTTCACCGATTTCACTGACATTCGACAAAGAAAACAAATGCTGGGTAGGTACCTTTAACGCAGAGCAAACCGGAAATACGACTGTCACACTGAGTGGTAACGGAGAGCAATGGAATGTGTCTACCGGTACAAACTCCGGAGCCGGTATCAGTACCCCGATTTACTTCCGGAGCAATGGTGAAAACATCGAATTGTCTGATGCACAGACACCGGAAGAAATCACCGTTTCCATGCCACAGACAGGTACATGTACAGTGACGGTTTCACTGGATGACCCACAAAAGCCAGCCAGCATTTCCATCACAGCCGGAGGAAGCAGTCTGCCAACGGTTTATCCCGACCAACTGGAAGTAGTACATTATAATGATGATGGATCAGAAGTAACGATGACTACTCTCACTCTAATTGACCGTGAGAAGGGTATCTACAGCGGACAATATACCGGCGATAACTACAACTTCCAGATTATCGACCAGACTAATCAGAAATGGTATGGCTGCGACCCGAACGACAACAGCAAACTTTCAACCGCAGGCGATAAATGGAACTTATGGTTTGACGGAGGAAATACGGTAAATGTCACTATTACCGTCAACTTAAGTGAATTAACTTGGCAATACAGCAATGCCGATGAATACCCGACTTCCATGAGCATGTATATCTTTGATAAAAATAATTGGACGTTAGGAGAGAAAGTTTTAGACCTCGAGAAGAAAAGTGAAGGTATTTATCAAGGAATTTTTGAAGGCATATACAATTATGATTTCAAATTTGTTGACAACAACTCTGTTACCTACGGCACCAACTGGAGCGAAGAGAATACAAGCGGATTTCAATTAAGCAAAGACTCTTCGGCTGGTACACTCTGGCTGCAAGGCTATAGCTGGAGCGAGGAAACGGTACTAAAACTACAAATCATCGTTGATTTAACTACCATGACCTGGAGCTTTGAACCAATCAATTAATTACTATCAACCCTAAAAGAATAAACCTTTATGAAAACAATAAAAAACTGGTGGATTGGCCTGATGCTGTTCGTAGGAACTTCTTTTGTTTCCTGCACAGACAATGATACCCCCACTTTCCCTGACACAGAGGAACAGACAGAGACCTATGATATGACTGGATTTGCCCGTGGGGCAGATGTAAGCTGGCTTACCGAGATGGAAAGTTTCGGGCGCAAGTTTTACGATGCAAACGGAAAATCACACGAATGTATGGAGTTGCTCCGCACACTCGGCATGAATGCCATTCGCCTACGCGTATGGGTAAACCCTACCGACGGCTGGTGCAATAAAGACGATGTATTGATAAAAGCCTGGCGTGCCAAAAACCTGGGCTACCGACTGATGATTGACTTCCATTACAGTGACACTTGGGCAGACCCAGCCCATCAAGAAAAGCCTGCCGCATGGGCTGGATACGACTTTGAAGAATTGAAAGAAGCAGTAGCAAGCCATACAACAGAAGTACTCAGTGCCCTCAAGGCGATGGACATCGACGTCGAATGGGTACAAATAGGCAATGAAACGCGTACCGGCATGCTGTGGAATGACGGGAAAGCCTCCAGTGGAAATACTCGCAATTTTGCAGAACTCATCAATGCCGGATATGAGGCAACCAAAAGTGTCTATCCCGACGCATTGACCATCATTCACATCGATGAAGGCAACAATCCCAACCGGTATATCTGGCTGTTCGACGGATTGCAGAATGATGGAGCTAAATGGGATGTAATCGGAATGTCATTGTATCCGGAACCTGATGGAGACGATGATACCAAAAAAGACTGGAGAACTATGAACAACGACTGTATCGCCAACATGAAAAATTTGGTGGAACGTTATCACAAAAAAGTCATGATGTGCGAAATCGGTATCAACTGGAACTATGCAGAAGCCGAAGCGTTCTACACAGACTTCATCACCAAAGCAAAAGAAGTGGAAGGATGCCTGGGAGTCTTTGCCTGGGAACCTCAATGCTATGGAGGATGGGAAGGTTATCATAAAGGTATGTTTACCGATGAAGGTCGTCCCACCAGTTCATTCAATGCATTCAAAAGAGATTGATTCACAAAACCATAAATATAAGTATGAAGAACAGCTTATTATCTTTCAGCTTATGCTTCCTGACGTTCCTATCGGCTTACGGACAACGTAGCGAACAAACGTTGGAAAAGAACTGGAAGTTTATGAAAGGAGATGTAGCCGATGCACAATCGGCTACATTCAACGATACCCAATGGGAGAAGGTCAGAGTACCTCATGACTGGGCTATTTACGGACCGTTCGACCGAAACAATGACCTGCAGCGCGTAGCTGTCACACAAAACCTGGAGACGGAAGCTTCCGTAAAAACCGGACGTACCGGAGGGCTGCCTTATGTGGGAACCGGCTGGTATCGGACCACATTCAAGACTCCCCAAGGAAAGCATACCACCTTGGTCTTCGACGGGGCTATGAGTGAAGCACGTGTATATGTCAATGGAAAAGAAGTCTGCTTCTGGCCTTACGGTTACAACTCATTTTACTGTGATGTGACCGATGTGGTCCATGCAGACGGTAAGGAAAACATTCTGGCCGTAAGACTGGAGAACAAGCCTCAGTCTTCACGCTGGTATCCGGGAGCCGGACTGTACCGGAACGTGCACGTCCTATCCACCGACAAGATACATGTGCCTGTTTGGGGTACGCAGATTACGACTCCCCACGTAGGCAAAGATTTTGCCTCTGTATGCTTGCGCACTCAGATTGAAGGAGCCGGCACAAAAGAACTGACCGTAGTTACAGACATTCTTTCTCCGGAAGGGAAAGTGGTCGCATCCAAGGAAAATAAAGGCTACATCAACCACGGGCAGCCTTTCACACAAAATTTCCTTGTATCAAATCCGTCTTTATGGTCGCCTGAATCTCCGGCATTGTATCAGGCCGTATCCAAAATCTATTGTGAAGGGAAACTGACGGATACCTATACAACCCGCTTCGGTATCCGTTCCATCGAGTTTGTGGCCGATAAAGGTTTTTACCTGAACGGACAGCACCGGAAGTTTCAAGGAGTATGCAATCATCATGACCTGGGCCCCTTGGGAGCTGCAGTCAACAAATCAGCTCTCCGCCACCAGCTTTCACTCCTGAAGGATATGGGATGCGACGCTATCCGGACTGCCCATAACATGCCTGCTCCGGAACTGGTGGAACTGTGCGATGAAATGGGTTTCATGATGATGATTGAACCTTTTGACGAATGGGATATAGCCAAATGTGAAAACGGCTATCACCGCTATTTCCAAGAATGGGCCGAAAAAGACATGGTCAATATGCTCCGGCACTACCGCAACAATCCCAGCGTGATCATGTGGAGCATCGGTAACGAAGTCCCCACCCAATGTAGTCCTGAGGGGTATCAGGTGGCTAAGTTCCTGCAGGATATATGCCACAGAGAAGATCCTACCCGGCCGGTCACCTGCGGAATGGACCAAGTGAGCTGTGTGCTGGACAACGGATTCGCCGCCATGATTGACATCCCGGGATTGAACTACCGTGCCCATCGTTATCAGGAAGCCTACGACCGTCTTCCGCAGAACCTGATACTGGGCTCCGAAACCTCCTCCACGGTCAGTTCCAGAGGCGTCTATAAATTACCGGTCGTACGCAAGGCCGATGCTCTCTATGAAGACCATCAATCTTCTTCTTACGACTTGGAATATTGTGCATGGTCCAATATCCCCGATATTGACCTAGTACTGGCAGAAGACCACGACTGGACACTGGGACAATTTGTATGGACCGGATTTGATTACCTGGGAGAACCTAGTCCGTATGATACTGACGCATGGCCCAACCACAGTTCCATGTTCGGCATCATCGACCTGGCATCTATTCCCAAAGACCGCTATTATCTGTATCGCAGTGTATGGAACAAAAACGCGGAGACCTTACATATTCTCCCCCATTGGAACTGGGAAGGACATGAAGGAACCGAAGTGCCTGTGTTTGTATACACCAGCTATCCTTCTGCCGAGTTATTCATAAACGGGAAAAGTTTCGGCAAACAGACCAAACACGGAGAAACTCCGGAGAACCGTTTCCGTTTGATGTGGCCTCATGCCATCTATGAGCCTGGAGAAGTCAAAGTGGTTGCTTACAACGAATCTGGGAAGGCAGTAGCAGAAAAAACAATACACACAGCAGGGAAAGCGCATCATATCGAATTATCCGCATCTCGGTCCACATTAAACGCGGATGGAAAAGACTTGACTTATGTCATACTCCGGGTGGTAGACAAAGAAGGAAATTTATGTCCGAACAACAACCGTCTCCTCCAGTTCAAGGTAAAAGGAGCCGGAAGATTCCTAGCCTCAGCCAATGGAGACCCCACTTGTCTGGATGCTTTTCATCTCCCTCAGATGCATGCCTTTGGAGGAATGTTGACCGTCATTCTGGAATCAGGAGAGCAACCTGGACAAATTGAACTGTCGGTACACGGAAAAGGCCTGAAAAGTGGAAAGATATCTATCACTGTACAAAAAAATAATTAGCCATGAAAATAAGAAACATACTTATGCTCCTCTTATGGGGAAATATAATTCACTTGTACGGACAGACAGCTACTGCTACTTCCACTTTCTACAAAGGAGCTGATATCAGTTGGACGACAGAGTTGGAAGCAGAAGGACATCATTTCTATGACTTCCAAGGCAATGAACAAGAATGTACTTCACTCATGAAAAAACTGGGAATGAACGCCATTCGGTTGCGTGTCTGGGTCAACCCCAAAAACAAATGGAGCAGCAAAGAAGACATGCTGGAACTGGCCAAACGAGTAAAGGCCAACCACATGGAGTTGATGGTAGACTTCCATTACAGCGACTGGTGGGCCGACCCAGGCAAACAAAATGTACCTCAAGCGTGGAAAGGCTTGTCGTATGAGGAAATGAAAAAAGCCTTGGCTGCCCATACCAAAGAAGTACTTCAACTGCTGAAAAATCACAACATCACTCCCAAATGGGTACAGGTAGGCAATGAAACCAGCGATGGCTTTTTATGGGAAATGGGCCGGGCCAGTACGCAGATGGCCCAATACGCAGGTCTCACCACAGCGGGATACGACGCTGTAAAATCCATTTTTCCAGAAGCTACTGTCATCGTACATCTGGATAACGGCTTCGACAACAACCTGTATAATTATATCTTCGATGGCTTGAAACGATACGGGGGAAAATGGGATATGATCGGCATGTCGCTTTATCCCTATTGGTCTGTTTTATACAAAAAAGTAGCAAACGCTGACGAAGCCATCAACGGATGTATGGAAAACATTCGGCGAGTCGGCAAAAAATATAACTGCGATGTCATGATTGTGGAAACAGGTATGGAATCGAGCCAACCAGAAGAAGGTGAGAAACTGCTCCGACGCATCCTGTCTGAAGCCCAAAACAATACCCAAGGATATTGCAAGGGAGTATTCTATTGGGAGCCGGAATGCAAACCTTCTACTTATGCACTTGGGGCCTTTAGCGAAGATGGACATCCTACGTGTATTATGAAAGCATTCCAAAAGTAAAGGCATAAAAAAAGGAGTTCCGCTGAACTCCAACCTTTGTTAACCTTAAATCTAATACTATGAAAAACACGATGCAAAGGTACGGACATTCTGGAATTATGCAAGTATTGTGTGCGTTTACACATGTTTTATAACATAGATTAAGAACTTCAACCTCCGCTTTAAAAGGCATTAAGAAAAAATTTCCTTTTCTCTACCCTTCCCTTCCGTATCCTTCATCGCCTTCCCTCGTATCCTTTCTGCGGCAAGTGTTTGTTTTCATGTTAAAAAGACATAGGTTTCACCCGTAACTCCCCCGTATTCCAACAAAATGTTATATCTTTGTCCCAATTATAGACTTTGACGTAACATGATAACCCTGAAAGAATTCTTTTCATTCAAACAGAACCGTTTTTTCTGGCTGAACCTGATAGCCATGATTGTGGTCGTTATCGGTGCATGCTGGGGCACCCTGCTCTGGCTTGACCACTATACACACCACGGAGAAGCCTATGTGGTACCCAATGTCAAGAACAAGTCACTGGCAGAAGCCCAACTGGCACTTCATAACCAAAAGTTAGAGGGACTGGTGGTGGATTCCAGCTATGTGAAAGGACTTCCCGACGGCATGATACTGGACCAGAACCCGGCAGGAGGAGCCCGTGTAAAGGAAGGTCGTACGATTTACCTGACCGTCACCACTTCGAAGGTGCCCTTGGTGAAGTTGCCCGACCTGATTGACAACAGTTCCCTCCGACAGGCGGAAGCCAAACTGAAAGCCATGGGCTTCCGGTTGACGGAACCAGAATACGTTTCAGGAGAACAAGACTGGATTTACGGCATCAAATACCGCGGTAAAAGTCTGATGAGCGGAGACAAGGTACCCCACGAGGCCATACTGACCTTATGCGTGGGCAATACGGCCATCCGCGATTCACTGGCCATGGATTCTACACAAGTAATGATAAGTGAAGGAGCATCTGAAAGCAGCGAGGCTGAGGTGGATGACTCTTGGTTCTAACCTCCCTAATTTAAAGATGGCAGAAGATTTGATTGATTACGAACTGGACGACGAAACGCCAGACGACATTGAGCCGATTGGAGGCGAACCGGAACTGTACGAACATTTCCGTACGGTGGTAGACAAGGGACAGGCTCCTGTCCGCATCGACAAATATTTATTCGAACGCATCGTCAATGCGTCACGCAACCGTATTCAAACAGCGGCCGACAACGGTTTTGTCATGGCCAACGGAAAACCGGTGAAGAGCAGTTACAAGGTAAAGCCGCTGGATGTACTGACCGTGATGATGGACCGTCCGCGCTACGAGAACGACATCATTCCGGAAGATATTCCCTTGGACATCGTGTATGAAGACGACGACCTGATGGTAGTGAACAAACCAGCAGGATTGGTGGTGCATCCGGGCTGCGGCAATTACCACGGCACCTTGGTTAATGCCATCGCCTGGCATCTGCGCGACGTGCCGACCTATAATCCGAACGACCCGCAAGTGGGACTGGTGCACCGCATCGACAAGGATACGTCAGGCTTGCTCGTCGTAGCCAAGACACCGGACGCCAAAACCAGCCTGGGATTACAGTTCTACCACAAAACCACCAAGCGTGAATACAATGCCTTGGTGTGGGGCATCGTGGAACAGGATGAAGGCACCATCGTGGGCAACATCGGACGCAACCCGCGCGACCGGATGCAGATGGCCGTCATGGCCGACCCGACTCAGGGAAAACATGCCGTCACTCACTATCAGGTGCTGGAACGGCTGGGCTACGTCACGCTGGTGAAATGTGTGCTTGAGACCGGACGCACCCATCAGATTCGCGTACACATGAAATATATCGGGCACACGCTGTTCAACGACGAACGCTATGGCGGTCATGAAATCTTGAAAGGAACTCATTTCAGCAAATACAAACAATTTGTAAACAACTGTTTCGAAATCTGTCCCCGTCAGGCCTTGCATGCCAAGACACTGGGGTTTGTACATCCCCGCACGGGAGAGGAAATGTTTTTCACTTCCGAACTGCCTGAAGACATGACCTGTCTGCTGGAACGATGGAGAACATATATCAGTAACAGAGAATAATTATGAAACGTACAATTGCGATTGTAGCAGGAGGAGACTCTTCCGAACACGAAGTCTCCATGAAAAGTGCAGAGGGTATCTACTCTTTTATCGACCAGGAAAAATATACCCTTTATATTGTGGAACTGACCAAAGCACACTGGGAAGCTATCCTTTCCGACGGAAGCCGTGCCAAGGTGGACAAGAACGACTTCAGCTTTATGGACCACGGAAAGAAAATCATCCCCGACTTTGCCTATATTACCATTCACGGAACACCGGGAGAAAACGGTATCCTGCAGGGGTATTTCGAACTGATCGGCATCCCTTACTCTACCTGCGACGTGCTGGTATCGGCCATGACGTTCAGTAAGTTCACTCTGAACCAGTATCTGAAAGGTTTCGGCGTACGAGTAGCTGAATCCATGCTGGTGAACAAACGCCACGGTATCAGCGACGAGGAGGTCATCAGCAAAATCGGCCTGCCTTGCTTCATCAAGCCCAATGCCAGCGGTTCCAGCTTCGGAGTGACTAAGGTAAAAACCAAAGAGCAAATCCAACCGGCCTTGCAAGAAGCCTTCAAGGAATCGGACGATGTGATGATTGAGGCCTTTATGGACGGGATCGAACTGGCCAACGGATGCTACAAGACGAAGAAGAGCTCTGTAGTCTTCCCGATTACCGAAGTAGTCAGCAAGAATGAATTCTTTGACTACAACGCCAAATACAAAGGAGAAGTGACAGAAATCACCCCGGCACGCCTCAGTCCGGAACTAACCAGCCGCGTACAGCAGCTCACTTCCGCCATCTATGACATCCTGGGTTGCAAGGGTATCGTCCGCGTGGATTACATCATCACGGAAGGTGAGAAAATCAACATGCTCGAAATCAATACCACTCCGGGCATGACGGCTACCAGTTTCATTCCCCAACAAGTGCGTGCAGCCGGACTGGATATAAAAGACGTAATGACCGACATTATTGAAGACCATTTCAATTAATTTTGTATCTTTGGAAAGAACAAGACATTCAAAATCATGAACATACCTGCTGAATTTAACGACATTCGTCCGTACACCCCTGAAGAGTTACCGCAAATCTGTGAGGAGCTGCTGGCCGACAAGGATTTTCAGACTGTTATTCAGTCCGTTATGCCGGGTGTCCCCATGGAGATGATTGCAGCACAGCTACGTCAGTGCAAGACCAATCTGGACGTGCAGAAAGCTTTCTTTCACAAACTGCTCCACGATATCATGCAGCAGTATAGCGACGGATTCGACCTGGATGCCTCTTCCCTGCCCGACAAACAGAAGAGTTATACGTTTATCTCCAATCATCGGGATATCGTGCTCGACCCGGGATTTCTATCTGTCGGCCTGCTGGATAACGGTTTTCCCAATACCGTGGAAATTGCCATCGGCGACAACCTGCTGATTTATCCGTGGATCAAGAAACTGGTCCGGGTGAACAAGGCCTTCATCGTGCAACGTACCCTAAGCATGCGGCAGATGCTGGAATCGTCGGCCCGCATGTCGCGCTACATCCATTTTGCCGTGACCCAGAAAAAGGAAAACGTGTGGATTGCCCAGCGTGAAGGAAGAGCCAAGGACTCCAACGACCGTACTCAGGAAAGTGTGTTGAAAATGCTGGCCATGGGAGGAGAAGGCGACATCGTAGATCGACTGAAAGAACTAAACCTCGTGCCTGTGGCCCTGTCGTACGAGTATGACCCGTGTGACTTCTTGAAGGCAAAGGAAATGCAGCAGAAACGGGACTCGGAGAATTTCAAGAAAAGCCAGGCCGATGACCTGACCAACATGCAGACAGGTATTTTCGGTTACAAGGGACGCGTACATTTCCAAACGGCTCCGTGCCTCAACGAGGAACTGGAAACGCTGCGGGGACTACCTAAGACGGAAATCTTCAACCGCTTGGCTACGCTGATCGATCGGCACATCCATCGCAGCTACCGGATGTATCCGGGAAACTACGTAGCCTGTGATTTGTTGAACGACACCGATACCTTCGCCGGTAAATATACACTGGAAGAAAAGCAACGTTTCGAAACTTATCTGCAACAGAAACTGGATTTGATTCAGTTGCCCAATAAGGACGAAGCTTTCCTCCGTCGGTGTATCCTGCAAATGTATGCCAACCCGGCTATCAATTATCTGAAAGCCACCGAAGCATGAAACGGGTCCGTATCCTTTTAAGCGCGTTCTTCTGCCTGCTTTTTTTAGGTGCATGCAAAGAGGATGAATACGTCTATCCCAACGTGATAAGTACCTTTATCGACGTAACGACAGACGCGAACGGAACACTTCAAGACCTTATCACCGATAAGGGAGAGACGTTGCAGATTCTCAACCGGGACGGTTTAGACGGACTGACGCCTGATTCAACCTACCGGACGGTATCCATCTATGAGCCCAAGGAAATGAATGCGCAGGGAAATGCGACGGCTTTGCTGTATTCCTGCCAACTGATTATCGCTGTAAAGCCGGTAACAGTCGACAAGCTACCGGACGGCATCGCCAAGACCGATCCACTAGACATACAGAGCGTATGGAAATCAGGCAACTACCTCAACCTGATTCTGCTGCCTATGGCCAAAGAAAAGAGCCATATCTTCCATTTCATGGAAGACGGAATCACCGACAACGAGGACGGCAGCCGGACACTTCACCTGACACTCTATCACAACCAGAACGGTGACTATGAAGCGTTTACCCGCAAGAGTTATCTTTCTATACCCTTATGGGCTTATGAAGGACGGCTTGCACAAGGAGACCGGGTGATTCTCCGCATCAACACATACGAGAAAGGCTTTGTAAGCTACGAATTCACTTACTAACACTCAACTTTATGATTAAGACGATTTATTTCATGTTCTTTATATGCATGTTCGCCGTAGCCATGGTGGCATGCAAAGGAAAATCAGGCGATGACTTCAAGAACCTATCCACCGACGAGTTTGAACGTTTCATCAGCGACGACCAAGTGCAGCTGGTAGACGTACGGACCGTGGCTGAATACAGTGAAGGTCACATTCCGGGCAGTATCAATATCAACGTGCTGGATGAGAAATTCTCGGCCAACGCCGATGAACTGCTGGATCCGGAACAACCGGTAGCCGTCTATTGCAAGAGTGGCCGCCGCAGCCGGAATGCCGCCAAACTACTGGTCAAGAAAGGTTTCAAGGTGTATAATCTTGACAAAGGGTTTGAAGGCTGGAAAGAACTGGGCAAGGATATTGAGCAATAAGACAGACCCCAAGCAATTCACACTGATAAAAAGCAGATAAGATAAAAGAATGCCGTGACCGACAAGAGGGAATATCCCTCCGCCCGTCACGGCATTTATTTTAGTGCTGATTATTACAAACTCTGGAGCATACGCTTCAACACTACCGTAGCCGAAATCTCCCGATTGGCAGCTTCCGGAATGACCAGTGAAGTCGGAGCCTCAATCACGTCATCCGACACAATCATGTTACGGCGTACCGGAAGACAGTGCATGAAGAATGCATTGTTGGTCCACGACATGTGCTCCGTATCTACCGTCCAGCTCATATCCTTACTCAAAATCTTTCCGTAATCCTCCGGACAAGTTACCCCCGGACAAGCCCAGTTCTTCGCATAGATGAACTCCGCTCCTTCGAACGCCTTCTTTTGGTCATATTCCACCTTCGCGCCCCGCACAAACTTCGGGTCGAGTTCATAACCGTGAGGATGTGTAATCACGAAATCCACATTGGCCTCGTTCATAAAGTCCGCAAAAGAGTTCGGTACAGCCTGCGGAAGAGCCCGCGGATGCGGTGCCCATGTCAGTACCACCTTCGGACGTTCGGTCCGCTTGTATTCCTCAATCGTGATCAAATCGGCAAAAGCCTGCAAGGGATGTCCCGTAGCCGCTTCCATGGAAAATACCGGCTTGCCGGAATACTGGATAAACTGGTTCAGAATCTTCTCGGTATAGTCGTCCTCCCGACTCTCAAAGCGAGCAAACGAACGTACGCCGATAATATCGCAATAAGAAGCCATCACCGGAATTGCCTCCAGCAGATGCTCACTCTTGTCGCCATCCATCACCACGCCACGCTCGGTTTCCAGCTTCCAGGCACCCTGATTCACATCCAGCACGATGACATCCATGTCCAGGTTGCGGGCTGCCTTCTGCGTACTCAATCGCGTACGCAAACTATTATTAAAGAATATCAGCAGACAAGTTTTATGCTTGCCCAACGCTTCGTATTTATAACGGTCTTTCTTAATCTCGAACGCTTCATCCAAGGCGGTCTTCAAGTCGCCCAAATCGAATACATTGGTATAAGTCTTCATACGTAAAAGTGTATATAAATTTATTTTTCCTCGCAAATATACTATAAAAATACAATACTATCTCTCTTTTATTCATTTTTTTCGAACCTGCCCATCGCCTTCTACAATCCATTTATAGGTAGTCATCTCCCGTAATCCCATCGGGCCACGGGCATGCAGTTTCTGGGTACTGATTCCTATTTCTGCTCCCAGACCAAACTGAGCTCCATCGGTAAACGAAGTGGGTGCATTGACATACACACAGGCCGCATCCACCGCCTTTGTAAAGAAGTTGGCCGTTTCCGCATCCTCCGTCACAATGCATTCGCTGTGCCCGGACCCGTATGCATAAATATGCAACACGGCTTCTTTCACATTCTCCACTGTCTTGATGGCCATCTTGTAGTCCAAGAACTCAGTACCGTAACTCTCCGGCGTGGCAGGACGAAGCAGTTCCACCGGATACCGTCCCGACAAAGCCTCATAAGCCGGCTCATCGGCATAAAGTATCACCCGGCTTTCCTGCAACGGTGCGCACAGGTCCGGCAAATCGGCCAGCCGTTCTCGATGTACGAGCAGACAGTCGAGGGCATTGCAGACACTTACCCGGCGCGTCTTGGCATTATTGACAATGGCCGCTCCCTTGGCCAGGTCACCCGCCTGGTCAAAATACGTATGACAGATGCCGGCCCCCGTTTCAATGACCGGCACGGTAGCTTCCTCACGCACATAGCGAATCAGACTGCTGCTCCCACGAGGGATAATCAAGTCCACCCATCCTTCGGCATGCAACAACGCCGCCGTAGCTTCCCGGCTCGAAGGAAGCAGCTCCACCACGTGCGGGTCTACCCCGAACTCCTCCAGCACCTCCTGAATGAGCTGTACGATAGCCTGGTTGGAAGCATCCGCATCACTCCCTCCTTTCAGGATAGCAGCGTTCCCACTTTTCAGGCACAGCGCAAACACATCGAAACTCACATTCGGACGGGCTTCATAAATCACCCCGATTACGCCGAAAGGCACACTCACCTTTTTCAGCCGCAGCCCGCTCGGCACCGTATAACTCTCCAGGACACGCCCCAGCGGGGAAGGAAGCGCAGCCACCTGACGCATGTCGGCCGCAATCCCCGACAACCGTTCCTTTGTCAACTTCAAACGGTCATACTTCGGATTGGAAACTTCCATCCGCAGCAAGTCCTCCCGATTGGCCTCCAGCAGACTGTCTGTTTTCTCCTCTATCCTGTCGGCCACCGCACACAAAAGTGCATTCACCGTTTCCACATCCCACATTGCCAGTTTACGGGATGCTGCCCGAACGGATTGAAATATTTCATTCAGATTCATTTTCACCATTTTCAGATTACAGTTTATCGCAAAAATACAATTTCAGGCAGACATTCAAAACTTTCGAAAGGAAATAATCGTCCCTGCCAAAGAAATATATGCCCGAAAGCATGTTTATTTCCGAAAGTTTGTTATCTTTGACATAGAATATAAGAGAAATGAACTTCTAATTATTAACCCTTAAAACAAAAGACTATGGAAGCGAAAGATTACGATTCATTGATTGAAGTTTTCAGAGGAGACCTCTGGGAAGCTGAATTGGTAAAGGGCTTGTTGAGATCAGCCGGTGTAGAAGCCATGCTAAAAGACGAAACATTGTCAGCTGTCACTTCTCCTTATGCCAATATGGGAGGACACGTCTGTGTACTGGTTAATAAGGAAGAAGAAGTTTACGCACGAAAAGTAGTAGCAGAACGAAAAGCATGAAACAGTTATTCTTTATCCTGATTGCATTCTTTACCGTAGCCGTTCCGGCAGTCGCACAACAGTTGAAAACCACCCGATGGGATTCGTATGGAGTATCCTTCAAGGCTCCGTCCGACCTTACCGTAGAAGATGATTCTTCCGAAGGCTATCTGGCCGGGAACGATACTTACTACCTCACCATCCAATTGCTGGAAGGAGAAGGCATGAAAAAAGAAGAATTGGGACAGGAACTGAAAGCCATCGCCACAGACGATGAAGTGACCTCACAAAGCGAAGTGCAACCTTTTGAGCTGCCACAGTTTCACGGCGTGCAGCTCAAAGGGAATTGCGAAGAAGAAAAATGTGTCTATTGCTACCTGCTGGCCAAAGACGGAAGCTGCGGCTTCTATATTTCCATTGTATACCGCCAGGAAAATGACAAAATTCCAGAGACTATCCTGAGAAGTTTCAGCATGGAAGAATGAACTTTCAGAGAACTGCAATTTTGTGAAATAAATTAAAAAGGTAGCGTTATCCAAAAGTTTATTTCGTATTTTAGAGCGATTTTTAAACAAAGAGCTGTTGATTTTTTTGTGCCCTAAAGGCTCAAAATAGCACAACATATGCATAGCCAAACGGGGAATTAAGTAAACTCGAACCTGTTTTGAACGATTTTTACTTGACTTTTGCTTAAATTATACCCCTGACTTACATAAATAAGTCCTTATTTTTGCCACAGATTCACAAAAGACCGACAGTTACAAGAAAACCTTGAATATGAAATTGACAAAACGCTTATACACTTTATCACTTACAACCGCTCTATTTGTAACCGGTTTTTTGTTACCCGGGTTTTCCACCTCCTGCACTGCACAGACAGAAACAGCCTCATCCACTACCTACAGTTGCATAGAAGTTCCCAAAAGCATTAATTTCTGTGGCATCGACATTGACCTGACGCGCTATGACCGACGGGAACGGATGGATCGGGAGCTGATGGCGTTCACTTACATGCACAGCACTTCGCTGCAAATCATCAAGCGGGCCAACCGTTATTTCCCAATCGTTGAACCCATTTTAAAGGAACAGGGTGTCCCCGACGATTTCAAATACCTGATGGTCATCGAAAGCAACGTCAACCCGTTGGCCCGATCGGGAGCTGGAGCGGCCGGACTCTGGCAGTTCATGAGCGGTACCGCCCGCGACTTCGACCTGGAAGTGAATCATCACGTAGACGAACGCTACGATGTGGAGAAATCAACCGTAGCAGCTTGCAAATACCTGAAGCAAGCCTATCGCAAGTTCGGCAACTGGGAAACCGTGGCAGCCTCCTACAATGCCGGTCAGGGAAGAATCAGCCAGCAACAGGAAAAACAATATACCGACAATGCTCTTGACCTCTATCTGGTAGAGGAAACTTCACGCTATGTATATCGCATCCTGGCAGCCAAACTTCTGCTCACCGACCCAAAGCGCTTTGGATTCCGTCTGCGGGCCAGCGACTTGTATCCCCCCATTCCTTACCGTACAATCAAAGTTACCAACGATATTGACGACCTTGCCCGCTTTGCCAAAAGTCAAGGCATTAATTTCAGTCTGTTGAAGAGCATGAATCCGTGGTTAAGGGGAAGTTCTCTTCCTAACCACAGCGGAAAGGAATACCTCATTCGAATTCCCGATAAAGAAGAAATGTACTACAACCCAAGAGTTATCTATCCACATAACCCAGCCTGGGTAGTTGAATAAAACACATAGTAATCATTTATTAAATAATTAATCCATGAAAAAACAATTAGTGTTAGGAATCTTAGGTGCTTGTGTGCTCTCGGGCAGCGCACAGACGTTCAAAGAATGGCAGGACCCCGAGGTCAATGCCATCAACCGGGCACCGATGCACGCAAACTTCTTTGCGTATGAAAATGCAGAAATGGCCGCCAAGGCCGTCAAGGAAGACTCCAAGAACTTCATGAGCCTGAACGGCACTTGGAAGTTCTTCTGGGTACGAAACGCCGATGCCCGCCCCACGGACTTCTGGAAAGTCGGCTTCAACGACAAGGGATGGGACAACCTGCAAGTACCGGGCGTATGGGAGACGCAGGGATATGGCGACCCAATCTACGTCAATGTAGGTTATGGATGGCGTGGCCGCTTCGCAAACAATCCTCCCTACGTACCGACCGAACAAAACCATGTAGGCTCTTACCGCCGGGAAATTATGGTGCCGGCCGACTGGAGCGGCAAAGACATCATCGCTCACTTCGGAGCTGTCAGCTCCAACATGTACCTGTGGGTGAACGGCAAGTTTGTGGGCTACAGTGAAGACAGCAAACTGGAAGCAGAATTTAACCTGACCCCGTACCTGAAACCGGGACAGAAGAACCTGATTGCCTTCCAGGTGTTCCGCTGGTGTGACGGCTCGTATCTGGAAGACCAGGACTTCTTCCGCTATACCGGCGTGGCACGCGACTGCTACCTCTATACCCGCAACAAGAAACGCATCGATGACATCCGCGTCACTCCCGATCTGGACAGCGAATACAAGAATGGTTCACTGGCCATCACCCTGAACCTGAAAGGAAACGGCAATGTCAGCCTGGAACTGCTGGATGCCAAGAACCAGACCGTGGCTTCTACCGAAGTGAAAGGCTCCGGCAAGGTAACCGCCACCCTGCAAGTAGAAAACCCGCAGAAGTGGAGTGCGGAAACACCTTACCTGTACACCTTGCGTGCAACCCTGAAAGACGGCGGCAAGACCAGTGAGGTGGTACCGGTGAAAGTCGGTTTCCGCAAGATTGAACTCAAGAACGCACAGATTCTGGTCAACGGCCAGCCGGTACTCTTCAAGGGAGCCGACCGCCACGAAATGGACCCCGACGGCGGATACGTGGTTTCACGGGCCCGCATGATTCAGGACATCCAGATTATGAAGCAGCTCAACATCAACGCGGTGAGAACCTGCCACTATCCGGACGACAATTTCTGGTATGACCTCTGCGACAAATACGGTATTTATGTCGTAGCCGAAGCCAACATCGAATCCCACGGAATGGGTTACGGCGAAGAGACGCTGGCCAAAGAACCCAGCTACAAGAAAGCCCATCTGGAGCGCAACCAGCGTAACGTGCAGCGTGGCTTCAACCACCCGAGCATCATCTTCTGGTCATTGGGTAACGAAGCCGGCTACGGTCCGAACTTCGAAGCCGCTTACGACTGGATCAAGGCAGAAGACCCGAGCCGTGCCGTACAGTACGAACAGGCCCGCATCGACGGAAAGACAGATATCTATTGTCCGATGTATGCCGACTACAAGTGGTGCGAAGAATACAGCAAGAACGACAAATACCAGAAACCGCTGATTCAGTGTGAATATGCACATGCCATGGGTAACTCCGAAGGCGGCTTCAAGGAATACTGGGATTTGATTCGCAAGTATCCGAAATACCAGGGAGGATTCATCTGGGACTTCGTCGACCAGTCTATCCGTTGGACAGGCAAGAACGGTAAGATGATTTATGCCTATGCCGGCGACTTCAACCGTATGGACGATTCCGGCGACAAGAACTTCTGCGACAACGGCCTCATCAGCCCCGACCGCAAACCGAACCCGCACGCCTACGAAGTACAATACTTCTACCAGAACATCTGGACCACTGCGGGTGATCTGTCCAAGGGAGAAATCAAGGTGTACAACGAGAACTTCTTCCGCGACCTGTCGGCCTACGCACTGGAATGGGAAGTGCTGAAAGATGGAAAAGCCATCCGTAGCGGACGTGTGGACAACCTGAACGTGGCTCCTCACCAGACTGCCACCGTGAAACTTGACCTGGGCAAGACCTGCCAGTGCGGCGAATGGCTGCTCAATGTGAAATACATCCAGAAGAACCGCGAAGGCTTGCTTCCGGCAGGCTCCGTAGTGGCTAAAGACCAGCTGGTACTCAATCCGTACAAAGCTCCGGCCATGGACCTGAAGAACGTAACAGCTACCAACCAGCAGGTGGTTGAACCGCAAATCAACCCGAACTATCCGGACTACATCGCCGTGGAAGGCGACGGATTCTACATGGAATTCAGCAAACGCAACGGATATCTGGACAAATATGATGTAAATGGAGTAAGCATGCTCAAAGAAGGGGAAGCCCTGACACCGAACTTCTGGCGTGCCCCGACCGACAACGACTTCGGTGCCGGCCTGCAAAACAAGTATGCGGCTTGGAAGAACCCGGGTATCAAGCTCACCGACTTCAACTACAAGGTAGAAAACGGACTGGCAGTGGTAAATTCCACTTACGACCTCACAGAGGTATCAGCCAAACTGTATCTCACCTACCAGATTAACAACGAAGGTGCCGTGAAGGTAACTCAGAAGATGGTGGCCGACAAGAACGCCAAGGTATCGCCGATGTTCCGCTTCGGTATGCAGATGGTCATGCCGAAATCCTTTGAAAAGATTTCCTACTATGGCCGCGGCCCGATAGAAAACTACAGCGACCGCAACCACTGCACCGACCTGGGCATCTACAACCAGAACGTAAGCGACCAGTTCTATCCGTACATCCGTCCACAGGAAAACGGCAACAAGACCGATATCCGCTGGTGGAGACAGTTGAACATGGCTGGCAACGGACTGATGTTTGTGGCTGAAGCGCCGTTCTCCGCTTCTGCCCTCCACTACACCATCGCTTCTTTGGACGACGGCACAGAAAAGAAACAGAGCCACTCCTTCGAAGTAGAAGAAGCCAACCTGACCAACCTGCTGATTGACAAGGCACAGATGGGTCTGGGTTGTGTCAACAGCTGGGGTGCCCTGCCGGAAGCCCAATATATGCTGCCTTACGGAGACTATGAATTTACTTTCATCATGACTCCGGTGAAAGGCTACATTGCATGCGAATAAAAAAGCATACATACGAATTACCGCAACGCCTCGGCCTCCCAAAGCCGGGGCGTTCGTTTTATCTGCCAACAGCCTCCCTCCCCACAGCAGTTGCAGTTTCCTTGTACCAAACATAAAAACGTCAAAAGGATAAAAGAAAGATCTCTTGCCGCTGTTTATGTCCTCCTCACAGGAAACATACGTCCACATATCGGAAACCGTATATTTCCGCAAAGGGAAACCTACGTTTCACATAGGGGAACCCTAAAAAACAGACCACCGTTTACTATAAAGTCCTTCATCATTTCTACAAATCTCAATATCATTCATTTATATCATAGTGAACTTATTTTGCCTCAATAGAATTTTACGCCTCACCCTAAACCTAATAAATAACCATATACACTTATTTTTTTACCAAGTAAGCTTAATTTATGCAGGAAAACAACCTTCTGCCATTGTTAAGGATTCTGAAAAATTTTATATTTGCATAAGAAAAGGCATGTTATAATCTATATCATAAAGAATTTATTCTATGTAAAATATATCGATATATGAAAAAGAATATCAAACATTTCTATAACCACCCTGCGTATATTTTATGTGGTCTGCTGCTATACATGTTTATCTCATGCACACCCAAACAACAGAACACCTACCACACCCAACGGAATGCAATAGACACCTTCCTTATCAATCGCTACGATTCTATTTATACATATCCAACACTCATGGAACAACGCTTCCGTACAGCTCAAACAGGGTTAACGGATAGCACATCCTATTACAAGTTGGAATTATTCTCCAGCTACTGCCTTTTTCTCCAAGGTTATGCAGACAGTGCTTTATGGATGAACCGACGAGTGGAAAATTATTGTCTGACACATCCTCATAGCAATGCGCTGGCTGCCCAATGCTGGAACCATCGCTTCGCTATCCTTCAGGCACTATCCCAAAGAGATTCGGCTATCGCCTGCCTGCATCACGCGTATGACGCCCTGATGTTATCGGACGACCGTTCAGAACTGGAAAACATCTGCATCAACCTGGCAGACCAGTACAGACAAAAGGGAGAATTAGCCAATGCCTCCCGCTATTATCGACGGGCCTTATGGCTGGTTGATTCATTGGGATCAGAACGTATTCGGTTCAGTATTTATACAGGACTGGCACAAGTGTATGCCGACTTGCATAACTTCCGACAAGCCCATCACTATTTTGATATGGCTGAACAAAATCCGGAACCACGCCTCAGCTACGAAAACTACATCTATTACAATTCAAAAGGAAACTGTTATTACTTTGAAGAAAAATACCCCGAAGCCTTGCAATGTTTCAAACATGCTTATGAAGTGTGCCGTCAATTTAACCAACCCTCGTATGATGCGCTGATTGAAGCCAACATTGGAGAAATCTATACACTCATGAACCGCAACGATTCTGCACACTATTATTTGGATAAATCCTATGCCTACTTTCAAAACGATTCCACTACCAGTGAAGAAGTCATGTTTTATCTCAATAGTCTGCAAGCCGCACTGGCATTAAACGAAAACCGACTGGACAGCGTGAACTACTATCTGTCCAAGCCATACGACGCCTTGAAAATAGGTCCGCTTTACATGTATCTGCACAATAAACGCTTTATGGAATATTATGCCCGAAAAGGTGATTTTGCCCACGCTTACCATTATCGGGCAGCCATGAACCAATATGATGATTCCATGCGTAACCTGCGCCATATCAACAACATCACAGAAATAGACTACCGCTACCGCCAGGATACCACCCTGTTAAAACGCGATGTAATGATAGCCCACAACCGTGAACAGCTCTCTGCCCAACGCAACACACTGATACTCGTGTTATCATTACTGGTTATCTCCATCTTGGGTGCAGCACTCATCATTGTGCATATCAACCGTAAAAACGAGCGTAAATTCAACCAGCAACTGGCACTTGTGTCAAGACTACGTATGGAGAACGTAAAGAACCGCATATCCCCACACTATGTGTTTAACGTACTCAACACCGTGATGCCGATTTTCAAACAATATCCCGACCTGTCTCACTTACTAAAGCTTTTTATCCAGGTACTACGCGGAAATCTGTTGGTCTTCGACCAAATCACTGTCACCTTACAGGATGAAATAGAACTGGTAAAGAACCATGTCGCCCTACGCCAGGAAACCACTCCCCACACGCCGACTACCAAATGGGAAATAAATCCTGCAGTCCCCATGCAAATGCTCATACCTTCAATGAGTATACAGATACCCGTAGAAAATGCACTCAAATACGCATTCGACGGTGAGCCCTCAGCAGATGCTTGCCTGCTGGTACAAATTGACGTAATCGAAAAAGGAATATTAATCCACATACGCGATAACGGCTGCGGATACGACCCCGGACACGGCGACCACTCAGAAAGAGGAACAGGCAATGGACTAAAAATGTTATTCCGCACCATAGAGCTGCTCAACGGAAAAAATACGGAAGCCATGGAGTTCCGTATCGAGAATCTTTCCAACCAAGGCCAAAAAGGCACACTGGTGAGCCTTTACGTCCCATTCAACTATCAATTCAAACTTTAAACAAATGACAACAAACATTACGACTATTATCGTTGACGATGAACCCAATTCCATCCGCAATTTGGCGGATGACCTGGCCGTTTATCCAGAAATAAATATTCTGGACACCCAGACTTCTCCACAAAAGGCCAAAAAGAGTATCATCCAATATCAACCCGATTTATTATTTCTCGACATTGAGTTTCCCACCACCAACGGCATCGAATTATTGCAGGAAATCAGACCTTATATGTACAACAATATGCATGTGGTATTCTATACTGCATTCGACAAATACATGATTGACGCATTGCGTGCCTCTGCCTTTGACTATCTGTTAAAACCTTACCAATCGGAAGAACTGCTCCAGATTGTAGAACGCGTAAAGCATGAAAAAGGCAACAATCCGATTAATTTTGAACAGGCCATGCACCAGCTACTCAATAAAGATTGCAAATTTGCCGTGCAAACGGTCAACAATCTGCTACTGCTCCGTGATTCCGAAATACTCTATTTCCAGTACTCCAACGAGAACCGTTGCTGGAACATGATACTCACAAACATGAAACAGCATCGCCTGCGACTAAGTACCAAAGCACGCGACATCCTAAATTTACATCCTTCCTTCATCCGCATCAACACAGATTGCATCCTTAACATTGACTATCTGTCTTCCATTGAAAACAGTACGCTGCGATGCATCTTATATGCTCCTTTCAATGATCTGGAATTAATTGCCAGCCGACGTCATTACAGCAAAATAAAAGAAGCCTTAAAATTGCTGTAAAATTATAACCAGTTAAACTCCTTTCTCAACCGATTGAATGCCTCAATTACGCATTTAATCGGTTTCTTTATTTTTCACTATTTTACATTTATTTTCTGTTGTTTACTTTTGTGAATACAATAAGGCAGAACTCCATTCTTTTCCTATCATGAATAGAGTCCCTATCCTGTTATTGCATAATCAAGTTTATTGGTATACAAAGGTGAAATATGAAAACAGAATTCAGAATAAAAAATAAGCGCACTGAAATTCTATAATAAACAAACAGGAATGAACCCTAATGGAAAAATTAAATCTGCGCTAATTCAATTCTTCCAACAAGCTAAATATATTAAATAATGAAATGTAAAGGTAAGAAAAAAACTAGCATGATTCCAACGATATGTTGCGCTTCTATGCTCATGTGTGGAATGACTGTATATGGACAGAAATCTTCTTCCATAAATCCGATAAAAACCTCAGTCCTTCCCAATGTAGGTTGGCGGGATATCCAGTCAGACAAAGAAACCTCCTTTGATATGAATAATCCTAGCTGGCCCAAAGTCACTGCCAATCTGAAACAAAAAGATTTAATTTCCGTTTTACCGGAAAGTTACTGTGTGATTTCTGATTTTGGAAGAAAACCCAATCGAGGAATGATGACATTCTTACTTGAGGTAAAACTGCAAAAAGGAAATAACATCACATTCAATGCAGAACAGAACATCGTATTGGAAATTAAAGGAAAAACCTATAAAGCTCTACCATCAAAAACTTTAACCTTAACAAAAGATGGAATCCTGAAAGGAGAAATCAATATACCACTCAGAAAATCATTAAAAAAGAACCGCACAGCCACTCTTTATGTCACAATAGGAAATGACAAACATCGTTTCGAATTAGGTGGACGTGCCTACGGACGTACCCAAGAATTAGCTTTGGTTCCCTATTATCCTTTATGGATGGACGTCAAGAAAAAAGAAGAGCCAAAGAAAGAAATAGAAACTGTTGAAAAAGCTGTCAAGAAAGCAGAAGATGTAACAAATGAAATCAAAGGAGACTTAAAAGAGCTTTTAGCAACCATGATTTCAGAGTTACGTGCACAGAAGAAATTGACAGAAAACACACAAGTAGATGTCAATGCGGAAGTAATGCCTGAAGTAAAAAAAGATGGACAGGTAGAATATAACATGAAGGTTCGTTATGATGTTCAGGTCCTTTCTGAACATTTAAAGAAACTGAGAATCGATGAAGGCACAGAAGACTGGCCATCAGGGAAATATCGGCTGAAAGATTCCCAAGCAGCCCTTCAAACAGCAGGTATTATTAAGAGTACAATTGAATCCAAACTGGAACAATATATCGCGCCTGGAACAGAAGTAACAGTAAAGATTATTGGAAGTACAGATGCCAGCCCATTCCGTAACGCAGTTGCTTATGACGGAGCATTTGGAGATATTCAAGATGCTGAGTATTTTGTAAACGGTTCATTCGGCTATGTATCAGTCAATACCAAAGACGGAATCAGCAGTAATGAACAATTAGCTTATCTACGTACACTGGATATCAAGAATTTTATGCAAAAACATATTGGTGCATTCCGTGTAGCAAATGTACATTATGAGCATTTCGCAGAAGTAGCAGACAAAGTAGGAGCTAAATATCGCCGTGTGGCTGTAGAAGTAACCATCCATAATGCATTCCAAAAAGACTATCCGGAAATCGCATCATATAAAGAAAATGTATATGAACGAACATCAGAGGTAGATACAAACATTCCTGAAACAACAGCTAAATCAAACGCAGTAGCTGTAGTAATCGGTAATACCGATTATCAGGTAGCAACAGGAAAGCAAGGCAGCACGAAAGTTGGTCCTGTAAAATATGCAGTGAATGATGCGACTACCATGCGAGATTATTTGGTTAAAACCCTCGGATTAGACGAGAAAAATATTCTATTTAAAACCAATGCTGATAAAAAAGATTTTGATGATATTTTCGGAACAGACAATCAAGAAGGTGAATTGGCTAAATTAGTTGCATCCACAGGAAGCAAAGAAGTATATTTCTATTATTCCGGACATGGATATCCTTTCATGGGAGAACCCTATTTATTGGGAGTTCGTTCCAATCCGAAAAGTTGTAAAGAACAAGCCACCTCATTACAGAGCATCTACCGTATATTGAGTGCACTACCAGTAGATAAAGTAAATGTCATTACAGATGCTTGTTTCTCTGGACAGGAAATTTCCATGGAAGCATCTGCCACTGAATTCGTACGCCGTCCCAAACCTGATAAATTGGCTAAATTCGTGATACTTTCAGCGTCAGGTGAAGACCAATATGCCAATTGGTACAAGGAAAAGAAACATGGTTTGTTCTCTTACGTCTTGTTCAAAGCAATGCAAGATAAAGCAAAATCAGACTTAAATGGTGATGGAGTGCTTTCTTTCGATGAGCTATATAAATACTTATCTGATACTCAAAGTTCTGGCGTACCTTATCTAGTAAAAGAGCTGGAAGGCGATCAGGTTCGTCAAGATCCTGTCATTCAGGTTAGCGCACGTAAAAATGATGTATTTGTAAAATATTAAGTTCAATAAAAATAAGTTTGAAAACAATGAAGAAAATATATATAAAAATCGTATGTATATTGTGTATGATATGGGCTTTTTCTTTGAATGCCAATGCACAATGGCGTTTTGGAATTGAAGGAGGAAGTGGAGTACATCCCGCATATTTATATGATCCGGAGGGTTTCTTTATGGGAAAAGATAACACAGGACGTTGGGTACATCAAGCTAACATCATGGGAGATTATTTATTGCCACGCCAATGGACTCCCAATTGGCTAACACTTTCGCTGCGCACTGGTGCTGGATTTATGTGGGCAGAAGATTGTAGTAGTTTTAATACAGAAACAGGAAATACCTTCACTAGAGCATATGGAATTGACATACCTTTTGAAATTGAATTTAAATATCTTCTTTCTAACAAAATCCGTTTTTATCTAAATGGAGGTGGAACATTTTTTTATGCAATACACAGTGGACGTGAAGATTCATTCAACTTCTTTAGCAGCGATCCCCTCATAAAATCCACTCATTTAGGCTATCAATTTGGAGCTGGATTCGAATTTGGTTTTTTCCGTATCGGTTATAAGAACTTAAGTTTAGCTAAGACATTAACGGATGGTGATTATGGTAATAGATTGAAATCCGCTCACTGCCTTTCAATTGGCTTTTGGTTCAACGGAAGTCGTTTCTTAAAAAAACATTCTAGTTTAAATGCCTTCTAATCAATATATATGCGGCAATTAGCTAATAAAATAATACTTTGGGCAGTGTGTGTAACAGTATGGAGCAATTACACACAAGCCCAAGTATTTCAAGGTACTCCTCCATCCGACTGGGTAGTAGTAGAAGGTACCACTTCTATTAAAGTTCCCGACGGAGAAGATTTCAAGCAATCAGATTTAATCAATATGGCCCAACAGGAAGCCATTGAGAAAAAATTCGGTACCTCTATCACATACGGAAACTTTATGAAAAGTTATGAAGGTGAGTTAGATAGTTATGAACATTATCTGGATTTAACCTCCCAGTTTCCACAAGGTATCTGGAAGGCAAATCTGGCAGAACCCAGTTTAACTTCCCATGAAACAGAAATTCTTCGAATGAATCGTTGGGGACGTTTAAAAAAGAAAGTTTCCGCAACGGAATGGACCTGCCGAGTTAAAGGATATGCGCAACCTCTTAATCAGATACTACCTCAATTTGAGTTTCAGATACTGAATGGACATAAGCAAATCATTGCAGAACAAAAAATTCAGGACTCTGAAACTCATCTGACGGTGGGGAATGATTCGGTCTTCCATCAAGGAGATTTATTCATTACCCGCTTTCGGAATACAAAATCTGGGCACCTTGTCTTATTTATGGATAATGGAGAGAATGCTTTTCGAATGTTGCCTTATGCTGCTTTTGAGAAAGATGACGATGTAAAAATTGAAGCCAATCAATGGTATTCATTTTTTGATCTTTCAGCCGTTCCCGATAAAGACCGACAAACAGTTGACGAATTGGAACTGATGACCGACCAAGAATACGATGCCATACGTATTTATTACCTTTTCTCGGAAACTCCTTTTACAAAGGATTTCTTTTTCAGCATGGTAACAGACACAGGAAATGAAATTCCCAAAGGATATAGCCAACTTCCATCAATAACTTCTGCTCAGTTCGCAAAATGGCTTCAACAAAATAAAGTAAGAAAAACAGATTTGCAAATAAGCGTAGTTGATTTAATAATAGATAATTTAAACAAACCTGAATATGAAAAATAAATTGATCTATTTAGCGTTTATGTTTCTAATATCGCTACACTATGCCTTTGCTACAGATGATAACAATAATGCATTTGTTTGTACACAAAGTGCAACCGCACCAAACGCAGCGATAGCCAGAAAAAAAGCCCTACTACATGCCCGCAATTTTTTGGCAACAATGGTTAACGGAAAAGTTAAAAATGTTTCGGAAAGCTATATAAGCAATAACTCACTCACAGGAGAAAGTATTGATGAATTCATAACCGAAACTAAAACTACAGCATCTGTCTTACTAAGTAACGTAGAAGTGTCGAACGAATCAGTTATTAAAGAAAAGAAAAACAAATATACTGTATATGTGACATTGAAACTTGACAAAAATAAAGTACTTAATTCTTTATGTAAGAATATCCTGGAAAACAAATCACTCAGCAAGAATTTTGACGAGAAAAAGTTTACTGAAGAATGGAATAAAAACGAATAAAAAATAACTTAATATGAAACAATCAATTTTTAAAATAGCTTTTACTGTATTATCTGTAATATTATTTTATGGATGTTCAACTGAACCATACGACTGGAGTCAGGAAAAACCGACTGAAATCGAAATGATAGAAGTTAGCTTTCCCTCTATAAAAAATGAATCAATACAAGTTGGAAGTTATATTAAAACAATAGGAAAAGAACTTGAAAAAATAGAATTTATTCTACAAAAATACAATGGAACAGAATGGGTAGAAATTGAAAAGAAACAAGGTATAAAAAGTGATAAAGAAGAAGACTATTATGTATGTGATTTTAACAACTTAACAGGCTTCACTAATTACATAGTATTAGTAAATGTTTATTCTAGTTTTTCTACAAAACCCATATATTCAAATGAATTTAATATAAAAACAGCACTTGACGAATATCTTTTATCAACTGGAGACGCATTAGATATTACTGACAAAACCGTAACCTTAGTGACAGAATTTAGCTCTGAAAAGATTAAGCCGGGAAGAGAAGAAATAGGAATTGTATATAGTAAAAATGAAAATGAAGTCAAGAACAATAAAAGTACGTTTATACCTTATACTAACAATAATGACTATCTCTATCTTACAAGTTTATCAGGGCTAACACCAGCCACAACTTATTACTATTGTTCTTGTATGATAATAGATGGTCAAAGAATTTTTTCCGACAACATAAGAAGTTTTACTCTTAATGAAATAGAAATAACACAAGGAGAAGTCATTGATTTAGGCCTTGATGTAAAATGGGCCAGCTGTAATCTAGAAAGTAGTACGCCTGAGAGAGAGGGGAGATATTATGGATGGGGAAATCCTCTAGATAATTCAAATTCTAAGAAAGCATTTAAAGTCATTAGCGGAACTGGATATGATGCAGCCTTTTATTCATTAGGGAACGGATATCGTATTCCTACAGAAGATGAATGGAATAAACTTCTCCAAGAATGCACATGGGAATGGATTATCTACAAAGGAATAAATGGCTACAAAGTAACAGGTAAAAATGGCAATTCTATTTTCCTTCCAGCTATTGGTTATGATGGGAGTACTAATGGTTATTATTATGTAGGTACCCAACATAGTTATGCATATAGCTATACAGCTCAACGTATAACTCTTTCAGAAACCAAACACATTTTTGAGAATAACATGTCACAGGCTATGTTTTCTATACGTCCAGTAAAAGATGAAAGAGTTTATTGTGAAACTAGTCGAGAAGTTCAAAATATCACAACTAATTCAGCACATGTTACAGGGCTTATTAAATCATCTGTAGACATAACTGAACGCGGAATTTGGTATGGAGAAAAGGAATATCCACATCCAGAAGAAGGTATGATGCAAAAAATGGAGGGAGAAGAAGAAACAATTGCTGTCACCCTATCCGGTTTATCTTCTCAAACAGTGTATTATTATGCCACTTACGCAAAGGTTGGAGAATTTACTTATTTTAGTAATGTAGCAAAATTTAGAACAGAACAGGAGAAATAAAATATCTATGAAAAATATTTCTAAAAAATATTGTGAATATGCATGGAAAAAAGTACAAATAAAGAAATCTATCTCGATATTACGATAAAGAATATATACACATCTGAAAAGGAATCAACACAACATAGTATGATGTAGCCCACCTTAGATAGGAAGGAAACTAGAAATCTCAACAGACTTGAAAAGTTATGATTATAGTTACCTATAAGTACATAGACATCTTATTATGCAGACTCCTAAAAATAAAAATAATATGAAACACTTGATTACATTTCTGCTAGCATTGTTATTAATGGTACCAGCAGCTGAGGGACAAGCTCAGAACAAGGCACTGGAAAAAGCGTTGAAAAAAGAGTTCAAAGCCAAACAAAAAGAATTCAAAAAAGGTGGATGGAAAATCTACGGTACATCACGCAGTGAGGACGTTATTTTGCTAAAGCATTTTGACAAACTTTCCAACATGGGAGAGGATGCGGTGGAAGTTGTAGGAGTAGCCTCCAATTTTAAATCAAAAAATGTGGGTGTACAGATGGCATACAACAATGCTGTCGTAACGTATGCACAACGTGCAGGCAGCCAAGTAAAAGGACGTGTGGTATCCGACATCTCAGGAGATGGGACCAATGCGGAAAGCGAATTTGAACATTTTTATGCAGCCTACGAACGTGAAGTAGAAAAAGAAATCAAAGGAGAACTTGAGCCCAGTTTTTCTGTCATACGTGACAACGGAAATGGTACATTCGAAATGCAAAGTTATTTTATTGCAAGCGAAAGCGCCGCTACTAAAGCCCGTATCCGCGCTTACGAAAATGCAATGAAAGAATCGGCCGCAGCACAGAAATATGCAGGAAAAATCAGTGAATTTATAAAAGAAGGGGTAAACGGGGAATAATCCTAACAGGTTATAAATTTAATTTATGCGTCGGGAAGTATTGAAACGTTTTTCTTGGAACAATCATACATCTCGACGCTTTTTTAATATCACAAAAATGAAGCAGAAAAAATATATAGGGATATTTATCATGTTATGTTTTATAGGAGAACTCTTTGCACAAACCCCCAATAACTCATTTCAGGAATTTCGCGAAGGTGTATTAGGACGTTATTCAGCCCACCGCACCCACGTTCTCAACGAATATGCTAAATACTTGAAAGGAGTATGGCAGGAATATCAAAGTTTTCGTGGTATCACCTCGGATTCTTGTCCCAAGCCTAACAGACAACCCCAGTTCTCCCCTAAAGCACAACCATCCGTTCCAATACAATTGGATCCTGTCTCCTTTCAAATACCCAATCCAGACAAGCAACCTACACTTCCTATATCCCAACCAAGGAAACCTAAGCATGATGATTCTCAGAAATATTTCGAATTATCCTTCTATGGGATTCCCCTTCAATTGCCAGAACCCAACAAACCTTTTTCACTTACCTCCTATACACCAGAAGCAATCAGTGATTACTGGGATAAACTTCTAAAAGAAAACGACTACAAATATTTAATTTCAGAACTGAAATACATAGCTGACCAGCTTGTCTTAAATGACTGGCTGAGAACTGAGCTGATTCGCTGTTATATAGATCAATGGTTAGCCTCTTCCACTCCGAATACACGCATAATTTTTCGTCATTTTATACTCACATACATGGGATATGACATCAGATTAGGACTTACAAAAGAAAAACAACTCGTGCTAATGATACCTTTTGAACAAACTGTATATGCACGAACATATCTTCAATTAGGAGGAAATAAATATTATATATTTTACGATTCAAAAGCAGAAGAAAAAAAACTTCCTTCCATCTCTACTTGTAATCTTCCAGAACGATTTTCTACCAGGAAAAGCATAGATTTGTCATTTCAGACTCCTCTTGCTCTTCCCAATATTCAACTCATCGAATTCCAATTGACAGACGGCAATTTATCTGTTAACGGAACAATATCAAAAGCTTTAATCAGCATGTTAACACATTATCCTCAAATGCCGATACCTACTTATGCAACGTCCACATTACTAGATGATGTACGACAACACATCGTAGAACAACTAAAAACACAATTAGCCGGACTCGAAAAATTGGAAGCATTAAATGCATTACTCCATTTCGTTCAATATGCCTTCCGCTATGCAACCGACAAACAGCAATTTGGTTATGAAAAGCCCTTCTTTCTTGAAGAAATTTTATATTATCCAGCATGTGATTGTGAAGACCGTTCCATATTCTTTGCGTATTTAGTAAGGAATGTATTGAACATTGACTGCCACTTGATAAACTTCCCGGGACATGAATGTACAGCCGTTGAACTTTCATATCCTATAAAAGGTGTCAGTTATTCATATAAAGGGAAAAAATATTATATTTCAGACCCAACCTATATTGGAGCTACGATAGGAATGTGTATGCCGGACTATCTGCAAATACAACCTGTAATTGAACTCTGGTAAGCTAACAACAATTACTATATGCATAATGTACATAAATGCAGATTACATAGTCTTTACATGCACTTAAGAGAAGTAATTTTGGGATATATACCTCAAAACAAAATGGTCCATGAATGGATTTCTCCTTCATGAACCATTTTTTCGTATAAACACATCAGTTAATCAACTGACCGTTCACTTCTGTTCTTCCATCGACTTGGCAATACCCATTTCCAAACCTCTCAACTCAGCCAGTCCTCTCAGACGACCCAGGCAAGAGTAGCCCGGATTGGTTTTCTTCTTCAGGTCGTCGATCATCTGATGGCCGTGGTCCGGACGCATCGGGATTGAGACCTTGCGGCGCTGCTGCATGAGCAGGAAGTTCTTCATCACGTGATACATGTCCACATCACCCTCCAGGTGGTTGGCTTCGAAGAAATTGCCTTCGGCGTCACGCTGTGTGCTGCGCAAGTGTACGAAATTGATGCGGTCGCCCCAGCGCTCCATCATGCCGGCCAGGTCGTTCTTGGCACTGACGCCCAGCGAACCCGTGCAAAGGCACAAACCATTGGACTCGTTCGGTACGGCTTCCACCAGCTTGCGGAAATCCTCTTCCGTACTCATGATACGCGGCAAGCCCAGAATCGTCTGTGGCGGGTCGTCCGGATGGATGACCAGTTTCACCCCTACCTCATCGGCTACCGGACAGATTTGTTTCAAGAAGAAAATCAGGTTGGAGCGCAACTTTTCAGCGTCAATGTCCTTGTAGCGGTCCAGTTCATGCTGGAACTGTTCCAATGTGAAGCTCTCTTCCGACCCCGGCAGTCCGGCAATCATGTTGCGGGTCAAGCGGTGGATTTCTTCTTCATCCATCTGCTCATAACGCGCCTTGGCCTTGGCCTTTTCTTCTTCCGTATAATCCTTCTCTGCTCCCGGACGTTTCAGGATAAAGAGGTCGAAAGCCACGAAAGCCGCCCGTTCAAAGCGCAAAGCCTTGGAACCGTCGGGCATGGTATAAGCCAAATCCGTGCGAGTCCAGTCGAGTACCGGCATGAAGTTGTAGGTCACAATATAGATGCCACACTTCGCCAAATTGCGCAAACTTTCCTTGTAGTTCTCGATATATTTCATGAAATCGCCGGTCTGCGTCTTGATATGTTCGTGTACCGGCACACTTTCTACCACACTCCACTTCAAGCCGACTTCCTCAATCATCTGCTTGCGTTTCATGATTTCCTCTACCGTCCACACTTCACCGTTCGGAATGTGATGCAATGCATTGACGATACCCGTGGCACCGGCCTGCTTGATGTCCCACAAAGACACCGGGTCGTTCGGACCATACCAGCGCCAGGTTTGTTCACATAAATACATAACGTTTCTTTTTTTAAGGTTCGTACTCGATTAAATAGAGAAAGCATCAAAACCACCATCGATGACGGCTACCGTACCCGTCACAAAGCTGGATGCATCGCTGATGAGGTAGTGGATGGTACCATACAGGTCTTCCGGTTCACCGAAACGTCCGAACGGAGTGTGAGCCAGAATTGTTCTGGAACGATCGGTCAGTGAACCGTCCGGATTGGTCAACAACGTACGGTTCTGTTCGGTCAGGAAGAAGCCCGGAGCAATGGCGTTCACGCGCAAGCCGTCACCGAACTTGATGGCCAGTTCACCAGCCATGTATTTCGTGAAGTTGGCAATGGCAGCCTTGGCAGCCCCGTAACCTACCACACGGGTCAACGGACGGAGGGCAGATTCAGAACAGAAGTTTACGATGGCTCCTTTTTTCTGTTTTACCATGACATCGGCAAAAACCATGGTCGGCAATACCGTACCGAAGAGGTTCAGGTCGACCACCTTCTTGAACGCATCAATCTGCAAGTCGAAGAAAGTCTTGTCCGGAGCGATGGTGGCACCTGCCATGTTTCCACCGGCTGCATTCAACAACACGTCAATACGGCCATATTTTTCCAGGATGTCTTTCTTGTTCTGTTCCAGCACTTCCTTCTGCATTACATCGGTATACCAGAAAGTAGCTTCGTGACCCTGTGCCACAATTTCTGCAACCAACGCTTTTCCCGCTTCTTCACTACGGTCAAGAATGACCATCTTTGCACCTTGTGCAGCCAAATACTTGGAAATACCTTTTCCCAACACACCGGCTCCCCCGGTCATGACGACTACCTTGCCGTCTACATTAAATAATTCGTTTGCCATAATAATTAGATTAGCAATAAATTCGATACTTTATTATAAAATTGATAATTCTCTTTCAACAAAATGTCTATTGGCAGCAGATTTACCACTGGCGGCCTTTCATCAAACAACAGAAAACGGCTCAAAGCCTTCACACCATTATATCCCTGCAATTCGGGACGCTGAGCTATCAGAGCCTGTACATATCCTTCATTCAGTAACCGTACATTGGGCTCTATCAGGTCATAACCCACCAGCCGAATATCTTTTCTATGATGCTTTTCCAAGTATTCACCCAGAATGTAGCAGGAAGAATTAAATGCCACAGCCCCACGAATACCCGGATAATTCCGGAAAACCTCGTCGAGCACCTGTTCGTTGTGTGCCTCATCACCTATCCATAACTCTATTTCCACCAGCTGCATGTCACAGTTCTGCTGTTCCAGGTACCGACGGAAACCAGAATAACGTTTCTCTCCTTGTGTAGACAAACCTTCTTTTTCATGCTGAATACGTGCCACCAGAATGTCACCTTTGAAAGCCATGGAAGCCAACAACATCCGAGCTCCGATTTCGCCTCCAGCTACGGAATCTGTACCATAATAAGCCAACCGACCTTGTTCCTCAATATCCGAATCAACATATACATACGGAAGTGCGCGTTCATCCAATGCACTGGAAAGACGAATGACAGATTCTTTAAAGAGTGTACCAACAATCACCCCGTCTATGATATCTGGCATATCCAGCAGATGGGATGCCGTTTGTTCGAAACTGGTTCTGCTATACTGATCAAAAGTCAGTATTGTAACCTTCACTCCAAAACTTTCCAATTCCTCTTCCGCGCGACGAATGCCGTATTCCATGGCACTCCAGTAATTTCCTGTACAAAATTCCGGTATTAAAGCTATCAAATGGCAGGGTTTCTTTACAGCCAGTGAACGGGCAATCAGATTAGGCTTGTAATTCACCTGTTTCATGATTTCCTTGACCCTACGGACATTCTCTTCCGATACACGCCCTCGGTTGTGGATGACCCGATCGACTGTACCTACCGACACATTCGCCAGACGCGCGATGTCAGTCAGTCGTATGTTTTTGTTCTTCTGCATAGACTTAAAAAGGTTCTCCCCCCAAATAGTGTGTGCGAGCACGCATTTACATAAAAAGAAAACGCGTTACCGCGCACACTTCTATAAAAAACATCTTGATTTGTTTGCAAAGAAGGGATTTATTCATGAAAAACACAAACAGATTCAACCTTTTAACAGATTTTTTAGACCAAAATTTACACTTTTTCGTTCCTTTGTGCCATTTACGCAAATACAGATGTATGAAACCAGAAAACTACTACACAGAAAAACTTGTTTTGGCAGAAAACCAGTTAAACACGGTCAAACGGCAAATCTCGCGCATCAGTGTCCTACGCGTACTACTGTTTCTGGCCGGACTTGTCGGAATCTACTATTTTTTCCATCAACACGTGCTACTGACAGTCAGTATCTGTCTTACCTTCCTTCCGTTTTTCATCCTCGTGAAACTGCACGGCCGACTGTTTCACCGCAAGAAATGGCTGGAAACACAAATATGTGTCCAAAAAGAAGAGTTACAGGCTCTTTCCGGCGACTACAGCAGCTTCGATGACGGAAAGGCCTACATCAATCCGTCACATCCTTATACCTTTGACCTCGACGTGTTCGGACACCACTCCCTGTTTCAGGCCATGAACCGTACCTGCACCATTTTCGGAAAAGATTGTCTGGCTCACTGGCTGCAACACCATCTTTGTGAGCCTGCTGCCATCCGGGCACGCCAGCAAATGGTACAGGACCTGAGCCAACGCCCCTTGTTCCGGGAACAGTTTCGGGTAACGGGCCTTGTACATCAGGGCACGGCGTCCGATGGAGAAAAACTACGTGCGTGGAGTCAAAGTCCATCACAATACCTGCACGCCGGATGGGTAAAAGCCTTTACGCGGGGAGTTCCTCTTATCAACGGACTACTCCTAATAACTTCGCTGGCCGGATGGACCTCCTTCACCTGGCTGGGACTCTCGTTCGGGCTTTTTCTGATTCTCAGTTTCGGCATTGTCAAACGGGCCACCTACGTACAGGAAACCTACGGCAAACAATTGAAAAGCCTGAACGGATATGCACAACTCATCGCACTGGCCAAGAAGGAACAGTGGGAAGCCCCCGCCCTGCAACAACTGATGAACCGGTTGGACATGGACGGCAAATCACCCGTTGACGCCTTGCAACAGCTCTCCAAGGAACTCGACCGGCTTGACTTACGCAACAACCAGTTTTTATATGTATTACTGGAGGGAAGCCTTTTCTTCCAGCTACAGGAAATTGTCCGCATTGAACGCTGGAAAGCCCGCTACGGACAGCACATCACCGGCTGGCTGGAAGCCATCGGAGAGCTGGATGCCCTCTGCTCACTGGGTACCTTTGCCTATAATCATCCCGCTTATACCTATCCCGAACTGGCCGAGAAATCGTTCTGTTTCCTGGCTACCCGGATGGGACATCCGCTCATGCCCCCTGCCCAATGTGTGAAAAACGACGCCACTCTCCCGTCGCGCCCCTTCTTCCTCATCATCACCGGTGCCAACATGGCCGGAAAGAGTACCTACTTACGTACTATCGGAGTAAACTACCTGCTGGCCTGTATCGGCGCTCCTGTGTGTTGCGACAAGCTGGTACTCTACCCTCATCAACTGATTACCAGCCTCCGCACGTCCGACTCGCTGTCCGACAACGAGTCGTATTTCTTTGCCGAACTGAAACGGCTGAAACGCATCATCGACCTGCTAAACGAAGGGCAACGGCTCTTTATCATCCTGGATGAGATTCTAAAAGGTACCAACTCGCTGGACAAGCAGAAAGGTTCCTTCGAACTGATTCGCCAGTTCATGCGCCTGAAAGCCAACGGTATCATCGCCACTCACGACCTCCTGCTGGGCAACCTCATTGAGCAGTTCCCCGATGAAATCCGGAACTACTGCTTCGAAGCCGACATCAAGGACAACGAGCTCACCTTCTCCTACCAACTGCGGGAAGGAGTGGCACAAAACATGAATGCCTGCTTCCTGATGCGGAAGATGGGCATTACCCTGCCGGAATGAGGCAAAAAGAAAACGGCCTTCCAAAAGTATATGGCATACTTTTTAGAAGGCCGTCCTTATCAAGAAAAGTTTATTAATCTTCTACTACCTGGAAATCTTCTTTTCCTACTCCACAAACCGGGCAAACCCAGTCTTCTGGAAGATCTTCAAAAGCAGTACCCGGAGCAATACCTCCGTCTGGATCACCCACTTCCGGATCGTAAACCCAATCACATACTGTGCAAATGTACTTTTTCATAATCTGTCAATTCTTAATTAGTTAGTATTTGTTCTTAGTTTAAAATGATAACAAATATAGAAAGAATTTGTTTACTCCGCTTCTTTCAATAACATTTTTTTTAATTCTTCCATTCCTTCGGAAGCTCCCTTGCGGATGACATGTACCGGACGTCCGGAAACGATGCGCACTTCTTTGGGATCAATCAAATAAACCGGCACTCCATCGCGCACGTAATTCAGCAGACCTGCCGCTGGATATACATTCAGGGAAGTCCCGATAATGACAAAGATATCAGCCTTTTCCACATACTCAACAGCCGTTTCAATCATAGGTACTGCCTCACCGAACCAAACGATGAAAGGCCGTAGCTGAGAACCGTCGGCTGCCTTATCGCCCATCTTCACTTCGTATTCTTCCGGACGAAGTTCCTTGATATAACGCGGATTGTTGGGCTGGTAACTGGAAGTCACCTTAGTCAGCTCGCCGTGCAGGTGAATCACCTCATGACTACCGGCCCGCTCGTGCAAATTGTCCACATTCTGCGTAATGATGGTCACATGAAAATTTTTCTCCAGTTCAGCCAGTAATTCATGACCTCGGTTCGGCTTCACTTCCAGCAACTGCTTACGGCGTTCATTATAGAAATTGATAACCAGTTCCGGATTAGCCGCATACCCTTCTGGAGTGGCTACCTGTTCCACTGGATACTGGTCCCACAATCCTCCTGCATCGCGGAACGTACTGATGCCGCTTTCCGCACTCATGCCGGCCCCTGTCAATACAACCAGATTCTTCATATTCTTCTCCTCCTTTTTTAGATACATGATTTAGAAACGTGTTCACTCGCCAAAAATAAGAAAATTTATCAATCAAAATTCCTCATATTCACAGAAAAAAGATACCTTTGCTCCCCGTTAATTCACATTTTAATACAAGATTTATTTATGGATAAATTTAGTTACGCCATTGGTCTGGGGATTGGCCAAAACCTGTTCAGCATGGGCGCTCGCTCCATCGATGTAAATGACTTCGCACAGGCTATCAAAGACGTATTGGAAGGAAATCAGACTGCTATCTCTCATACAGAAGCACGTGAAATCGTGAACAAATTCTTCATGGAACTGGAAGAGAAGACCAACGCAGAAAACATAGCAAAAGGAAAAGCATTCCTGGAAGAAAACAAGAAAAACCCGAATGTAGTCACCCTGCCTAGCGGATTGCAGTATGAAGTAATCAAGGAAGGCAACGGCAAGAAGCCGAAAGCTACCGACCGCGTACGCTGCCACTACGAAGGTACGTTGATTGACGGAACCTTGTTCGACAGCTCCATCAAACGTGGTGAACCGGCCGTATTCGGTGTAAACCAGGTCATCAAAGGTTGGGTAGAAGCATTGCAGCTAATGTCGGAAGGTGCCAAGTGGAAACTCTATATCCCGTCGGAACTGGCTTACGGTGCACAAGGAGCCGGCGAAATGATTCCGCCTCACAGCACCCTGATTTTTGAAGTAGAATTAATTGAAGTATTATAAATAAAAAGCAAATGAAAAAAGGTACATTTTTTATGATGCTTGCTGCTGCAGCCAGCCTGGCATCATGTACAGCACAAGGTCCGAAAGCAAACCTGAAAAGCGACGTAGACTCTTTGTCTTATATGATGGGTGTAACCAACACTCAGGGTTTAATGGAATATGTACAAGGTCGTCTGGGTGTTGACTCAGCATACGTAGCCGATTTCATCAAAGGTCTGGAACAAGGTTGCAAGGAAACTGATGCCAAACAGAAAGCTTACCTGGCAGGTATGCAGATTGGCCAGCAAATCAGCGGTGACATGTTCGACTACAACAACCGTCAGATTTTCGGACAGGACTCTACCCAGTCACTGAGCAAGGAAAACTTCCTGGCTGGATTCATCGCTACCGTAAAGAAACAGGGCTTTGTTTCAGTAGACTCTGCAGCTGTGTATGTACGCTCAAAAGCTGAATTAATCAAATCAAAAGCTTTGGAAGCCAAATATGCGGACTACAAGAAGCAGAACGAAGAATTTCTGGCTAAGAACAAAACAAAAGAAGGCGTTCAGACTACAGCCAGCGGATTGCAATATAAAATCATCACCAAAGGTACAGGTGCCATTCCGGCCGATACTTCACGCGTGAAAGTGAACTACAAAGGTACCATGATTGACGGTACAGAATTCGACAGTTCTAAAGAACCCATCACATTGGCTGTCAGCCGTGTGATTCCGGGATGGACAGAAGCCCTGAAGATGATGCCGGTAGGCTCTAAATGGGAATTGTACATTCCGCAGGAACTGGGATACGGTGCACAGGAAGCCGGCAAGATCAAACCGTTCTCTACTTTGATTTTCGAAGTAGAACTGGTAGACATCGAGAAATAATACACTTCCACCGTTATAACATTGCTTCGGGAATCCCTCGCTTGCTCTGAGAAAGGAACAAGCGGGGGATTCTCATTTTCTTTCCTCCATATATTCACACAAGAAAGGCCATCCTCACCCGGAGAACGGCCTTTCTGTATGGAAAAAGATTCATCATTTTAAATCTTTCCGTATGCCTTGAAGTAAGATACCTGACAAACTCCAGTATCGTTATTGGTTTCTGTGATAACCAGTTTGACATAACGGGCTACTACCGGTTCAGTCAATGAGATGACCTCTTCGGCCGGAACCAACGGACTGTTTCCTGTCACGATAGTGCCATCAGGAGCTTCCCACGGCAAAGCGAACGTAAATCCACCCACTTGAGTGAACTTCTCATTGTCCGTGCTGACCCACAATTGCAAAGTCTTTACCGAAGGATAATTATTTTCCCCGTATGCACGACGGCCGATAGCAAAGCTTATGCATTCCAGTTCTTCCTGCATATCGATGACCAATGTGTGAGGAAGCGGTGCATTTCCTCCGGAATAAGCACTGTGCCAGAACTGAGTACGGTCATCGGTGAACAGGCTAGGATAACCTCCTCCGTCACCAGCCTCAACATCAGAGCCTGTAGCTGTCCATTTGGTCCAGTCGTATTGCAATGTGGTCTGACCTTCATACTTCTGCAACACCGTGAAAGAAGTGGTACGATAACCGCATCTTACCTGAACGGTGGCAGTACGATAATTGGAAGGATCCGGATTGGCCTGAGTGGCTTTCACGGTAATCTCTTTACCGGAAGCAGACACCGTACACCAATCCACTCCGTCTTCCATGGTAAAAATCATTTCAGAAGGAATATCCGTATCAGCCGTTATTATCGTGGTAGCACCTTCGGCTGCATCGAGTACAGCCCGTTCAATGATAATGTAACCCACATAAGGTTGTTCTTGTTCCTTACAGCCACAGAACAATGCCAGTAAGAGAAGTGACAAAAAATATGATATTTTTTTCATTTTACAGTTTCTGTTATATATAAATAAATATGATTTCCAAATGCCGCCTGCCTCTCTGCGGGAAAGGCAGGCAAGCCCTATTCTCAGTCTACCAGTTCATTCAATTAGGGGTTCTGTCCTAAATCGTAAGGATAGGCATCATACTGAGCCTGCGGGATAAACTCGCATACAGAAGGAGAGTTGTAAGGAATCTCCAAGTAACGGTCACCCTGTCGCAAGGTGTGTCCACCTGGATATTTGCGGTCGAGCGTATGACGCCAGCGGAACACGTCGAACCGACGGAGACCTTCCCATGCAAATTCCAGCATACGTTCTTCTTCAATGATTTTATGTATATCCTTCGGCTGGCCGTTTTCAGCAGTCTGGATATTTGTCAATGTCCATTCAGGAATACCGGCTCTCCGACGAATTACGTTCACGTCGTCGAGAGTGGTCTGTGTAGAACCACCTTTCTCCAGATTAGCCTCTGCACGAATCAGGTACATTTCAGCCAGACGAGAGATAATGGGCGACCACAAATGGTAATACTGTTCCTGATAAGAACATTTATTAATGGCATATACCAAGAACATGGCCTCCTTTTGGTGAAGCGTTCTGGCATCGTATACACGCGGTTCGATACGGCCTATATATTTTGTACCGTCCTGAGCCTGCACATAATAGCGGGTTCCCAGGTTATAAGGTTCCGACTGGATGGTCGCACTCCGGAAATTGGCCGCATCGTCCGCACCCATGGCATACGTTCCATCGTTCTGTTTGGTAACAGAAATCTGACGGTATTCATAATTAGCATTGGCACCTGCCTGCTTGGCAGCATACACAAAGGTCCAATCCTGATAGTTCCGTTCGGGGTTGCCGGTAATGGGATATTTGGACGTATCCGTTCCATCCTCTACATAACGTTTGGTAATGAAACCGCTACGCAAGTCCTTGGGATAACCCTGGTTGTCCAAATACAACTCCAGCAAATTCAGGTAAGGAGCAGAAGCATATACTTCTTCCCAACCGCTGTTATCCACCTGAATGTACAGACCTCCCATTCTTCCATATCCACCGTCGTCTTTCAGTTTTGTACGACGTACGGCAAAAATGGTTTCAGAGTTGTCCTCAGGAACAAACTGAGAGTAGATTTTATAGTCGTCGCCCTGCAACAGCTGGAAACGACCTGAATTAATAACCTCATTAGCCATATCCCAAGCACCGTCCCAATTTTCCATGTACAGATACACGCGAGCCAACAACGCCTGAGCAGCTTCCTTGGTAGCATAGCAACTGTTTTTCGGAGACATACCAGACGGCAGTGTCATATAAGTAATGGCTTCCTGCAAATCTTTTACAACCTGATCGTAGATTTCAGCCACCGTAGAACGAGATTTAGGCAAGTCATCAGGATCGCTGGTCAGCTTCAACGGCAGACCGGGGTTCTGTGTAGGATTATTGGAATAAGGCTGAGCAAATTCATTCACCAGCAGAAAATACGACAAGGCACGGAGGTAATAGTTCTCACCTACAATGACCTTTTCCTCGTCGGTGATGTTCGCACCCAGTTCGGCTCCCATCTCAATCACCTTATTGCAATTACCGATGGTACGATAGCCCAACTCCCAGGCATATTCCGTAACTGAACTATTAATATTACGGCTATAGTCATAAATATCAAACTTCGCATCGGTCGAAGTACCTCCCCATGAAAGGTCGTCAGCACCGTAAGCCCAGAAAAAATATCCATAATCAATCAGTCCGCCATCGTATTTCAACATGCTGTAACTGCCTTGCGACAATTCCACAATGTTACGGGCTGTCACGTCCTCACCCGTCACCCCGTCGTACATATTCACGTCCAAGCTACAGCCTGCCAAGGCAAACGCAGCCGACAAGGCACCTAATGTATATTTCAGTTTCATAGTTTTATCTTATTATTTATCATTACTTAGAAGTTAACATTCAATCCTATGGTGAAACGTCTTACAGTAGGATAGCCGAAACTGCCGGCACTACCGTTGTAAGAAGAGGACAACAGAATTTCAGGATCCTGACCAGAGAACTTAGTAATCGTAAACAGGTTTTCTCCGCTCAAACTGATATTGGCTCCCGAAATCTTCAACGAATGCAACCATTTCTTGGGAAGACTGTACGATAGTGTCAAAGTCTTCAGTTTAAAATAGTCGCCATTTTCCAGGTAACGGGTAGAAGTGTTCGAAGCACCATTGTTACCACCGGCTTTCAACTGCGGATGTGTAGCGATATCACCTGGTTTTTCCCAACGGGTCCATCCGTCAGCCAATCTCATAGCTGGCTGAGAAGGACGTTCTGCATCACGGTCAAGTGCACCGGCACGCATACCGTTGTAAATCTTGGCACCGGCACTGAAAGTGAAGTTCGCGTTCAGTGACAAACCTTTCCAGCTGAGATTGGTGCTCAAACCACCGTTTATCTTCGGCGTAGGAGAAGCATCGAGCAGTACGTTGGTAGCTTCATTGTAGTTACCGGTTACGGTCTTGATACCGGTCTCAGGATCTACCTTGAACCAAAGCGGTGTACCTGTCATGGTATCTACTCCGGCCCATTCTTTCATATACCAGTTCATATAAGGATAACCTACTGCAACTGCCTGCATCGTCAAGTCATCGCCATCGGGCAGGTAAGTCACCTCATTGCGGTTATAACCCATGTTAAAACTGATATCCCAGTACCAGTCTTTAGTTCTAATCAGTTCAGGAGTAATGGTCAGTTCCACACCGGAGTTTTCCATCTTACCGTTGTTGGCTGTCTGACGGTTGAAACCCGTTACAGCAGACAAGTGACGCAGGTAAATCAAGTTCTTCACTTTCTTCAGATAATAATCAAAAGTAATGTTCACACGGTCGAACAGGCGGATATCGATACCGGCATCGAAGTTAGCAGTTTCCTCCCAAGACAAGTCGGGGTTACCCTGATAGTTGGACAAGAAAGCGATTTCGTTGGCATACTGAGAAGTATAGCCGAAGATTGTAGCCCACTCGTAAGCACCACCCGGCTGGTTACCACTGATACCGTAAGACACACGTGGCTTCAATTCGTTAATCCATTCTACCCCGCTGAGGAAGTTTTCCTTGTGCATATTCCATCCGGCACCGACTGACCAGAAGGTAGCCCAACGCTTGTCACTACCAAATTTAGAAGAACCGTCTCGACGAATCATACCCTGAATCAAGTATTTGCTATCGAATGAATAATTGACATTCAGATAAATAGCCGCATTCTTCGATTCCGTCTTCGTACCACTGGCAGTAGGATCATCCGCACCTGCATTGATGATTTCGGCTCCCTGGAAAATCTTGTAAGCTGTAGCCGCAAGATCCCAGTAACGATATTCATCGTAATCATAACCCAAATAAGCATTGATTTCGTGTTTTTCACCGAAAGTCTTCAGGAAACGAAGCAACTGGCTGGTATAGATAGAACGGGTATTTGACTGTCCGTCATAGTAAGAACCATTGGTTCCCGCACCCGAACGGCTGTTAGGATCCACGTAGGAATTAGAATAATTATTACTGAAACCAACACGGTTGTTAGATTCAAAAGTCAGTCCGTCGATAATCTTGAAATCAAGACCAAGGCCCAAGTCTAGACCGTTGCTACGGGTCTTTCCCCAGTTCAAGGCTCTATCATACAAGAAGTTGGAACCTCCATCGGAATACCAGTAGTCATCCGGGTTGGCAGTTGGAGCATCTGCAGCTGTCGGTACCCCCTGCGTACCATCCTTTATGTTTCCATGTGAATCCCAAGGAGTATCCCACGGCGTATAGCTGGTATGTACCAAAGAGTATTCCTGGTTGTTAGTTTCCTTGTAGCTGGCAGAAATCTTTGATTTCAAAGTCAAGCGGTCATTCACCACATAATCAGTGTTCGAACGGATGGTGAAACGGTCGTAATCGAATCCTTTGATGGTACCTTCTTCAGAATAATAATCGGCCGACAGATATGCCTTGATTTTTTCATTACCGTAACGGTAGCCAAGGTTGTAATTCTGTGTCAATGCATTCTGAGTGGCCAAATCCCACCAGTCAAAGTTCCGGTCACGCAGATAAGGCTGCAACCAACCCTGTGCATCCAGTGTTCCGGCATTTTCGTATGCCGTACGCACATAGTCGTAATACTCCGCACCCGACATCATCTCCAGATTACCTTTCTGCAACTGAGAGACACCGAACTTAACCGACAAATCAAATTGTGAAGGCCCTGTAGTAGCACGTTTGGTAGTCACCTGAATGACACCGTTCGCACCACGAGAACCATAAAGAGCTGTAGCCGAACCGTCTTTCAGGATAGAGATGGATTCGATATCATTCGGGTTCAGGTCGGCAGAAGAGGCTCCCACAACCCCATCAATTACCCACAAGGGCTCTACATTACCACGGATAGAACCAATACCACGCACACGGATACTCACTCCGTCGCCCGGACGACCAGAAGTAGGAACCACTACCGCACCGGCGATTTTACCCTGCAGCATATTGGCCACACTCGGTGTAGTGATATCTTTCAATTTATCCGCTTTAATAGAAGAAATAGAACCAGTGATGGAGCTTTTACGTTGCATACCATAACCCACTACTACTACTTCATCAAGTGCCTCCGAGTCTTCACTCAGCTTAATAGTCTGGTTATGGGCCGTCGCCGTCACTTCAATAGACTTGTAACCCACAAAAGAAATGACCAGTTTGGCACCTACCGTACCTTCAAACTCATACTCTCCATCGAAGTTAGTAATCGTACCGATAGCCGTACCTTTGATCAATACATTCGCCCCGATAATCGGTTCACCTGTCTTTGCATCTAATACAGTACCCCTAAGTTTGGTTGTTTGTTGAACAACCGAAGCCATTGATTCCGGTACAGTGGATGTAGCAAATGTTGGAAGAGATGCGCAATAAAAAACACTTGCTAACACCATCAGCCGGCTAACATTGTTTGTTTTTCTCATTTTCATAATATTAAAATTGAGATTAGTAGAATATACTTATATTTAATCCTCGCAAATTTATAGAAAAAAATCAAATACTTCCATAATAACTATAAAATATTTTAGTATTTAACTATTCAATTTCATTTTAAGTTCATCTTATGAATAAAATAAATGAAAAAGTTTATTATATTTCATTGTTTATATACTCCTACATCAAGCATAAAAGCCATTCTGCGATAACAAAAATCATTTCTGCTCCTCACACTATGCCAATAAACTATCCTACTAGAATTTACAATAAAAGAAGAAAACATTTACCTTTGTCATTAATTATTCCAAACACTTAATTCATAAACTATGAGAAGAAAACTAGGATGTCTGCTGCTGGCCACGGCCCTCTGCCTGCCTGTATGTGCCCAGCAAGTGTATAACATGGCCCGGTTCGGCATTACTCCCGGGAAGAAAAGCAACATGTCGGCCCGCATGGAAAGAGCGCTGGCCAAAATCAGGAAAGAAGCCAAGAAAGGCGAGACACTGATATTACGCTTCCAAAGTGGAACGTATCACTTCTATCCAGAAGAAGCGGCAGAACGCACATATTATATTTCTAACCACGACCAAACCAATCCCAAGAAGGTAGGGCTGGCACTGGAAGACCTGCAATCCGTCACACTGGAAGGAAACGGAGCAAAATTTATCTTCCACGGACAGATGATTCCGCTTTCCTTGCTGCGCAGTACAAACTGTACGCTGAGGGACTTCAGCATCGACTTTGAAAACCCACACATTGCCCAAGTACAGATTGTGAAAAATGAAGGCGACAAGGGCATCACTTTCCGCCCCGCTTCATGGGTGAAATACCGCCTGACCAAAGACTCCATCTTTGAGACCTACGGCGACGGATGGACCTTGCGTCCGATGTCGGGTATCGCCTTTGAAGCGAAAAGCCACCACATTGTATATAATACCAGCGACATAGGCTGCCCCACCAAAGGCTGCGTTGAGGCTGGTGAGGGACTGGTGTATGCGCCCCGATGGAAGGACGAGCGACTTCCCGAAGGTACGGTGGTAGCCATGCGTTCCTGGGACCGTCCCACTCCAGGCATCTTCTTGTCGCACAACACGCACACCACCCTGAAAAATATCCAGGTGCACTACGCACAGGGCATGGGACTGCTGGCACAGCTTTGCGACAGCATTTACATGGACAGCTTCAGTGTCTGCCTGAAAGGAGAGAATGACCCACGCTATTTTACGACACAGGCCGACGCCACTCATTTCTCGCAATGCAAAGGTGAAATCGTATCGGTGAACGGAGTATATGAAGGGATGATGGACGATGCCATCAACGTGCACGGCACCTACCTGAAAGTAACAAAACGGATAGACGACCACACACTTCTGGCACGCTACATGCACGAACAGGCCTGGGGATTCGACTGGGGGTTTGCCGGCGACGAGGTACAGTTCATCCGCTCACAAACCATGGAACTGCTGGACGGGACCAACCATATCGAAAGCATCACGGCCCAGGACCAGCCGACTGCTCATGGCGCCAAGGAGTTCCGTATCCGTTTCCAGCAACCGCTGCCCGAGGAACTGAACAACCAGGAAGCCTTCGGCATTGAGAACCTGACCTGGACGCCCGAAGTGTATTTTGCCCACAACACCATCCGGAACAACCGTGCCAGAGGTTCTCTTTTCAGCACGCCCCGAAAGACCGTGGTAGAACACAACCTGTTTGACCACACCTCCGGAACCGCTATCCTGCTGTGCGGCGATTGCAACGGCTGGTATGAGACAGGAGCTTGCCGCGAAGTAATTATCCGTCACAACCGGTTTGTAAATGCCCTGACCAACATGTTCCAGTTTACCAATGCCGTGATTTCCATTTATCCGGAAATTCCCGATTTGGAGCATCAGGTGAAGTATTTCCACGGAGGAAAACCGGGAGCCATCCAGATTACGGACAACGCATTTGAGACCTTCGACCTGCCCATTCTCTATGCCAAGTCGGTAGACGGACTGGTCTTCAAACGCAACCGTATCCACACCAATACCGACTACAAGCCCTTCCACTGGAACCAGAACCGCTTCCTGCTGGAGAAAGTGAACCGGGTGGAAATTGCCGAATAACCCCCTAAAAAGCCTCATCCCCGCCACCGACGTATACCGTCTGTAGCGGGGATGAGATTCTTATATATCCGGGCTTCTTTCTCAAGCCTTCTTTTCCTTCACGTCCCGATGGGCCTCTACCACATTCACCACATAGTCACCCAGTTTCTCACACTCGGCAATGATATCCATGTAGTGTACTCCCATCTGGTAATCGTATTTCTTTTCGTTGACATCAATCACGTTCTGGTTCTTCAGCTGGTTCCGGTAGTTGTTGATTTCCGTCTCAATGTTGAACGACTTGTTCACATCCACCTGCTGATGGGTATCTCTCACCAAATCAAGCATCTGTGTCAAGGCATTGTCCGTCAGCTGGAACATCTGCGCGATGTGCTCATACTGTGCTTTCGTGAAATCTTCGTTCCCCCGGCGCTTCCGGTTAATCGTGCGGGCCAAGTTGTAACAGCTGTCACCGATGCTTTCTATCTCTGTCACCTCACGGAGCATCCCCCGGATTTGCAGTTTACTTTCCGAACTCAACCGGCCTTCGGACACTTGTGTCAGGTAGTTTGCAATCTCCAGTTCCATATTGTCACTGATGTTTTCGTATTTCTCCACCCGGCTGAACAGCTTGTTGAAATCATTCTCATTCTCGGTATGAAGCAAGTCGCGTACCATGCGGAACATGCGCTGGATACGTTCGGCAAACAAGTTGATTTCTTTCCGGGCCTGCAAGATGGACAATTCTGCCGTAGAAAGCATACCGCCGGTGATGAACTGCAAGCGATATTCTTCCTCCTGTTCCTTCTGCGGGATAATCTTGCACACTGTCTTTTCGATAAAGTGTACGAACCATATCAGAATCAACACGTTGCACACATTGAAACAAGTATGGAAAGCCGAGAGTTTAAAGGAAACAGCCACTCCGTCCGCCTCACTCACATTCATGAAATCGGAAATAATCCAGTCTACCATTGCCAGGAAAGGCTTGAATAGAATCAATACCCAGATAACCCCAAACACGTTGAACATCAAGTGCGCCATGGCCGCCCGCCTCGCCTGCGTATTGGCCGTCAGGGCCGCCAGGTTGGCCGTAATCGTGGTTCCGATGTTTTCACCCAGCACCAAGGCCGCTCCCAGCTCAAAACTAATCCAGCCGTTGGCACACATAATCAACGTAATCGCCATCGTAGCCGCCGAAGCCTGCACAATCATGGTCAATATCGTACCGATGAAGACAAACAACAGCACGGAAAGGAATCCCATATCCGTATAGTTCTGCACAAAGGCCAGCATGTCCGGATTCTGACTCAAGTCGGGTGCATTGGTCTTCAGCAAGTTCAAGCCCATGAACAAGAAAGCGAAACCGAAGATAAATTCCCCGATAGATTTGCGGGTACTTTTCTGCGAAAAAAGTAAAGGAATACCGATGGCCAGAAGCGGCAGGGAGAAAGCGGAAATGTCTACCTTAAAGCCGAGAGCCGAAATAATCCACGCTGTCACGGTGGTTCCGATATTGGCTCCCATAATCACCCCGATAGACTGGGAGAGCGTCAACAAACCGGCGTTTACGAAACTGACCACCATCACGGTAGTGGCAGACGACGACTGAATCAAGGCAGTAATCAGCATTCCGGTCAGAACTCCAGTGACACGGTTCGTAGTCATTGCGGTTAAAATACTGCGAAGTCGGTCGCCCGCAAACTTCTGAAGTCCCTCACTCATGATTTTCATTCCATAAAGGAAGAGCGCCAACGAGCCGAGAAGCGCTAAAAAATCATAAAAAGAATATTCCATTTGTAATTAGTTAAATAGGAAAGAGGCTTTTAATTGTTTAATGAGTAAATTAACTGCCTATTCACAAGGTTAGTAACACATATTACATTTATGCTACAAATATATTGCAAAAATAATAATTTAACAAAAGATTTCCCCGAGGGATGTTCACTTTTGGATATTTATAACGGTTTTAATCTGTCCATGCCTTACGGTCCGGTCAGTGCCAAAGTCAATAATAAGGTTGAAAGTCTCGACTTCCGGGTGTACTACAACAAAGACGTGGAATTTCTGGACATCACCAGTCCGTCGGGCATGCGGACCTACGTCCGTTCGCTGTTCTTCATCCTGGTCAAAGCAGTGGAAGAACTTTATCCTCAGGGAAGTATTTCCTTGGAACACCCCATTTCGAAAGGCTATTTCTGCAAGCTCCACATCGACCGGACCATCGGACTGGACGACGTGCAGCGCATCAAGCAGAAAATGCAGGAAATCATTGCGGCCGACATTCCCTACGTACGTACGGAAAGTCACACCGACGAAGTGGTACGCCTGTTCGAAGAACGGGGCATGGGAGACAAGGCCCGCCTGCTCGACACCTACGGACAGCTCTACTCTTACTACTACCGTCTAGGGGATACCGTGGATTGTTACTACAGCAGCCTGGTCCCCAGCACCGGATACATCCGCCTGTTCGACATCGTGAAATACTACGACGGACTGCTGCTGCGGATTCCCAACCGTGCCAACCCGACCAAGCTGGAAGAGGTGGTGAAACAGGAAAAGATGCTGGAGGTCTTTCAGGAATATCACCGCTGGAACCAGATTCTGGGCATCAGTACGGTGGGCGACCTGAATGTGGCCTGCAACGAGGGGCATGCCACCGACCTGATCAACGTATCGGAAGCCTTGCAGGAAAAGAAAATCGCACAGATAGCCGATGAAATCACCCATCGCAACCAAGACGGCAAACGGGTGAAGCTGGTACTGATATCCGGCCCTTCCTCTTCCGGGAAGACCACCTTCAGCAAGCGGTTGAGCATCCAGCTCATGACCAACGGCCTCAAGCCCTACCCCATCTCTTTGGACGATTATTTCGTGAACCGTGAAGATACTCCGCTGGACGAGAACGGAAAGCACGACTTTGAATCCCTCTATGCCGTAGACCTGCCTTTCTTTGAGAAACAGCTCACCGCCTTGCTCCACGAAGAGGAGGTGGAATTGCCCCGTTACAACTTCACCACCGGCAAACGGGAGATGAGCGGCAAGAAGCTCCGGATAGACGAACATACCATTCTGGTGATTGAAGGTATTCATGCCTTGAACCCGGCCCTGACCTCGCACATTCCGGCAGAGAATAAATACAAAATCTACGTGTCGGCCCTGACCACCATCCTGCTCGACAACCACAACTACATCCCGACCACCGACAACCGGTTGCTGCGGCGCATCATCCGCGACTACAAGTACCGTAACTACTCGGCAGAAGAGACCATCGCCCGCTGGCCGAGTGTAAGAGCCGGAGAAGAGAAATGGATATTCCCCTATCAGGAAAATGCCGACGCCATGTTCAACTCGGCCCTGCTTTTCGAACTGGCCGTACTGAAAGACTATGTGGAACCTGTCTTACGGAAGGTGCCTAACCGCTGTCCGGAATACTCCGAAGCCTACCGACTGCTGCGGTTCCTGAACTATTTCGTATCAGTACAGGCTAAGGAACTTCCGCCCACTTCCCTGTTGAGAGAGTTCCTGGGAGGCAGCAGCTTCCAGTATTAAAAAATTTTCCTTTTGCTGTGTTGTTCATTTAAATTATTATTTTTGCACGCAGTTCATTAGATTTAAATAGAAAAATGGTACAAGGTTCACGTCAAGTACAAACACAAGCGCAACAACAGGTACAGACCCTGTCTCCGCAACAGATACTGGCTGTCAAGCTGTTGGAACTCCCTACGCTGGAGTTGGAAGAACGGATTCACGCAGAGTTGCTGGACAATCCGGCACTGGAAGAAGGGAAAGAAACGCCCGACACTTCCGATGACCTCAACGAGGATTACAACACCACCGACGAGGACGGAGAACCGAATACCGACACGGGAGAGGACATCTCGCTGGGCGATTACCGCACGGAAGACGACATCCCTGACTATAAACTGCAGGAAAACAACCGCTCGAAAGAAGACCAGGCAGAAGACATTCCGTTTTCGGACAACGTGTCTTTCTACGAAACGTTGAAAGAGCAGCTCGACATGCAACACCTCACGCCGGAGGAAAAACAGCTGGGAGAATACCTTATCGGCTCACTCGACGACGACGGACTGCTCCGCAAGTCAACCGAGACCTTGCTGGACGAACTGGCCATCTACCAGGGCATCTACACCACCGCCGAACAACTGGAGCACGTGCTTTCCATCATCCAAGACTTCGACCCCGCCGGCATCGGCGCCAGAAGCCTGCAGGAATGCCTGCTCATCCAGATTCGCCGGAAAGAAGACTCCCCCCTGAAACAGATTGAGCTGGACATCATAGGGAAATGCTGTGACGACTTCACACGCAAGAACAAGGAGAAAATCATTCAGAAACTGAATATTACTGAAGAACAATATAATGCGGCTACGGCCGAACTGACCAAGCTGAACCCGCGTCCGGGTAGCTCCATGGGAGAAGCCATCGGGAAAAACCTGCAACAGATTATACCCGACTTCCTGGTGGAGACGGAAGACGACGGCACCATCCACCTGAGCCTCAACAACCGGAACGTGCCGGAACTGCGGCTGAGCCGGGAATTTACGGAACTGCTCGACGAGCATACCCGCAACAAGCAGAACCAGAGCAAGGAATCGAAAGATGCCCTGATGTTCCTCAAGCAGAAAGTAGACGCCGCACAGGGATTCATCAACGCGGTAAAACAACGCCAGCAGACCTTACTGAGCACCATGCAAGCCATCATCGACCTGCAACGTCCGTTCTTTGAGGAAGGCGACGAATCCTTACTCCGCCCGATGATTCTGAAAGATGTGGCCGAACGTACCAAACTGGACATCTCCACCATTTCACGTGTGAGCAACAGCAAGTACGTGCAGACCAACTACGGCATCTATCCGCTGAAATTCTTCTTCAGCGACGGCTATACCACCGAGAACGGGGAAGAGCTTTCCGTCCGCGAAATCAAGCGCATCCTGAAAGAATGTGTGGACAGCGAAAACAAGGAAAAGCCCTACACCGACGACGAACTGGCCGACATGCTGAAAGAAAAAGGCTACCCCATTGCCCGGCGTACCGTAGCCAAGTACCGTCAGCAACTGAACATTCCCGTAGCACGATTAAGAAGATAACTTTTTTAATATGGAAGAAACCAGCATCCCTGATGAACTGACTTACCATGACCCGGTTCCCCGCAACCCGGAAAGACCGAAGGATGCCCTGTTCACCACAGCCCGCATCATTTCGATGGTCTTTACTCCGTTCATGGTACCCTTTGTGGCATTCTGTCTGCTCTTTTTCTTTACCTATCTGAGCATCATGCCTTTCCAGTACAAGCTCACCATACTGGGGCTCGTGTATTGCTTTACCATCCTGATGCCTATGCTCGGCATTTACCTGTTCCAGAAAATCAACGGATGGACCCTCCGCGAACTGGGACACCGGGAAAAACGCTTCATCCCCTATGGCATGACCATCCTGAGCTACATGGCCTGCCTGCTCACCATGTACCACATCCACCTGCCCCGCTACATGAGCGGCATCATCGTGGCCACCCTGATTTGCATGGTCATCTGCACCGTCATCAACACCCGGGTCAAAATCAGCACCCACATGGCCAGCGGAGGACTGATGGTAGGCGGCCTGCTGTCCTACAGCTTCATCTTCCAGTTCAATCCTGTGGAATGGCTCTGCGTGTTCATCCTGCTGTCCGGCATGCTCGGTTCGGCACGGATTATCGTCAAACAACATACTTTAAAAGAAGTGGGCGGCGGGTTTTTGGTCGGTTTATTTTGTGGTATCATCGGAATTTTGTTTATTTGAAGACTGATTATCTTAAACTTTAAATTTATTCAATATGGAATTCCCAACTAACATCAAGTACACCAACGAACACGAATGGATTCGATTGGAAGGCGACACTGCCTACGTAGGTATCACAGACTATGCACAGCAGCAGCTGGGCGACATCGTATTCATCGACGTGACCACTGAAGGTGAGACTTTGGACAAAGGTGAAGTGTTCGGTACGGTCGAAGTGGTAAAGACTGTTTCCGATTTGTTCCTCCCCATCGGAGGCGAGATTCTGGAAGTCAACCCACAGCTGGAAGAACACCCGGAACTGGTGAACCAGGACCCCTACGGCGAAGGCTGGATTATCAAACTGAAACCGACGGATGCCGGCGAAATGGACGAACTGCTGGATGCCGCAGCCTACAAAGAGATTATTAACGAATAACTAAAATAAAAACAACGAATGAAACCAATTGTAAGTATCATTATGGGCAGTACTTCCGACCTTCCCGTCATGGAAAAGGCCGCCAAACTGCTCGATGAAATGCAAGTCCCGTTTGAAATGAACGCCCTGTCGGCTCACCGCACTCCGGCTGAAGTGGAGAAATTTGCGAAAGAAGCTGCCGGACGCGGCCTCAAAGTCATCATTGCAGCTGCCGGAATGGCTGCCGCACTGCCGGGAGTCATTGCAGCCAACACCACCCTTCCGGTCATCGGAGTTCCCGTAAAAGGTTCTGTACTCGACGGCGTAGACGCACTCTACTCCATCATCCAGATGCCTCCCGGAATCCCCGTGGCTACAGTCGCCATCAACGGTGCCATGAATGCGGCTATCCTGGCCGTACAGATGCTGGCCCTGAGCGATGCGGAACTGGCCCAGAAGTTTGCAGCTTACAAGGAAGGTTTGAAAAACAAAATCGTAAAAGCCAACGAAGAGCTGAAAGAAGTCAAATACGCTTATAAGACCAACTAACTGAATGAATTACTTCAACTATTCTCGCCGACAGGCGAACGAGGTATATGTGGGCGCCACTCCTATGGGTGGCGCTTATCCTATCCGTATACAGAGTATGACGAACACCGTCACCATGGATACCGAGGCATGCGTGGAGCAGGCCAAGCGTATCATCGAGGCGGGAGGTGAATACGTGCGACTCACCACACAAGGTGTGCGTGAGGCGGAAAACCTGAAGAACATCAACGCCGCCCTGCGTGCCCAGGGATACCAGACCCCGCTGATTGCCGACGTGCATTTCAACCCGAAAGTGGCTGAGGTAGCAGCCCTGTATGCCGAAAAGGTACGCATCAATCCGGGTAACTATGTAGATGCTGCCCGCACCTTCAAGCAACTGGAATATACGGACGAAGAGTATGCAAAAGAAATCCAGAAGATACGCGACCGCTTCATTCCCTTCCTGAACATCTGCAAGGAGAACCACACGGCCATCCGTATCGGTGTGAACCACGGTTCGTTGTCCGACCGCATCATGTCGCGCTACGGGGACACCCCGGAAGGCATGGTAGAATCGTGTATGGAGTTCCTGCGCATCTGCGTGGAACAGAATTTCACGAACGTGGTCATCTCCATCAAGGCCTCGAACACGGTCATCATGGTACGTACCGTCCGCCTGCTGGTGGAACAGATGGAAAAAGAGGGCATGGCCTTCCCGCTCCACCTGGGAGTGACGGAAGCCGGTGACGGAGAAGACGGACGCATCAAATCGGCCCTGGGCATCGGTGCCCTGCTGTGCGACGGACTGGGCGACACCATCCGCGTATCCCTGAGTGAAGCCCCCGAAGCCGAAATTCCGGTGGCCCGCAAACTGGTGGATTACGTGTTGAAACGCGAAGGACACCCTTACATTCCGGCCACCGAAGCTCCGGAGTTCAACTACACGCATCCCAGCCGCAGACAAACCGTAGCCGTAGGTAACATAGGAGGCGACCAGCTTCCCGTGGTCATCTCCGCCCGTCTGAACAACGACCTGGAAGTGAGCGAACAGTTCAAGCCCGACTACCTGTACTGCGGACAGCGCTTACCGGAAAACCGGAGAGCCGACATCGGCTACATCGTGGATGCCTGTGCCTGGGACGGCAGCGAACATACCTATCCGGCTTTCAACTACCAGCAGCTCATCGAACTGCATCACCATCCGGCCAAGATGAAATTCCTCTTCACTTCCTACCTCGGACTGAACGAAGAGGTAATGGCGTGTCTGCGCTTGCATCCGGAAGTAGTTATCGTGGCCCAAAGCAACCATTACAACCGTCTCGGTGAGTTCCGTGCATTGGCCCATCAGCTGATGAACCAAGGACTGAAAAACCCGCTGGTATTCTTCCAGCTTTATCAGGAAAGTGAAACGGAAGACCTGCAAATCAAGTCGGCCGCCGACATGGGTGCCCTGATTATCGACGGGCTGTGCGACGGTATCCTGCTCTACAACCACGGCAACCAAATCAGCAACCTGAAAGTAGATGAAACCGCCTTCGGTATCCTGCAGGCAGGACGTATCCGTACTTCCAAGACCGAATACATCTCTTGTCCGGGCTGCGGACGTACCCTGTACGACTTGGAATCGACCATCGCCCGTATCAAGGCAGCCACTTCCCATCTCAAGGGACTGAAAATCGGTATCATGGGCTGTATCGTCAATGGCCCGGGTGAAATGGCCGATGCCGACTATGGCTATGTAGGTGCCGGAAGAGGTAAAATCAGCCTGTACAAAAAGAAGGAATGCATTGAAAAGAACATTCCGGAAGAACAGGCCGTGGAAAAACTGATTGAACTGATTAAGGCAAACGGAGATTATAGAGATTGATTCTCCCCGGTCTACAAATAACAACCGTCTGCATGCATCGTGAAGATTTCCTTCAAGGCATGCAGACGGTTTTATTTTAGGCAGAATAAAAATAGAATATGTGCTTCCTTTGAAAAAATATCCTACTTACTCTTCAGGCATCATTACCAGAACCCTATAGTTATTCTGCTTCATTACTTCATTCACATAGCTGGAGATTTCTTTCGGGGTGATGGACTGGATGACCTGTTCCGCTTTCACACAGACTTCAGAAGGCATAAGCTCGTTGCCGGCCATCATGGAGCACCAGTAGCTGTTGGTTTGTTCGTCTCCAGTAATTTGCTTCACCATAAACTCCTTCACCTTGTCAAGTTCTTCCACGGGCGTTTCCTTTGCCAGTTTCTCAAACTCGCTGCGAATGATTTCAAGCGCACGGTCTTTCTTTTCAGGCTTCACCTGGAATATGGTCTGATAGACAACAGACACTTCAGACAACCGATCCTGAGAGCCCTGCGTATATATACTGTAAACAGCTCCCTCTTTCTCACGGACTTCACTCAAAAGACGGGCAGAGATAATCTGTGCCGACATGGAAGCCATCAGCCTGTTCTTGAACGAGTAAGGCATCTTTCCGCTAATGATAACCGCCGCACTACCCTGAGGCACTTCCATCTTCAGGGAAAATTCCTTTTCCTCGTTGCCCGACTTGATTTCAACCGCAGGGTTATGCTTCAATTCCTGTTTCTTTCCCTTCACCGACGGCAAGGTGGCGATGTACTGCTCAACCAGAGCCTTTAATTCCGCTTCATCAAAGTTTCCACTGAATACGAAGGTAAACTCAGCTGCATTGGCAAGCTGCTCACGGATGATGGAAAGGATATCCTCACGGTTTGCCTTCTCAATGTCACTCACACCGAACACCTGCTTGTTGGGCGAAGAATAAAGGAATTCCTGCACCTTCTTCTGGAATACGAAGTTCGGATTCTGTGCCTGATTCTGAATAACTCCTTTATAAAGATTCTGCATGGCGGTAAATTCATCCGGTGTTACTGTCAGTCCGGTGAAAGTCATGTAAATCATCTCCATGTAAGTCTTCAGGTCCTTAGGAGTCGTATTTCCCGACAGTCTGCGTACATAATCATCCAGACTTACTTTGAGCGAAACCTGCTTGCCGGCCATCAGCTTGGTCAGCTCCGAATTGGTGAAACTGCCCAGACCATGCTGTTCCAATACAGCAGGCATAAACATCAAGTCCGCAGCCTTGTCGTTTCCATAAACCGAAGTACCGCCTTTTGCCACGGCCATCATATTGATTTCATCCGCCTTAAAGTCGGTCTTTTTCAATATCACCTTGGCACCGTTTGAAAGAATCCATTCCTTGGCCCCGAAATCAGAAAGCATGTTTTCCTTCACCACCTTTCCGGCTGCCGGCAACTCGCTTACCAGAGGTTCATCCTTCACATTGTCCACGTAAGGAGCAATGTTTTCGGCTTCCACCTGAGAAAGCAATGCGAGGATATCTTCATCCTTAGGACAGGACTCACCTTCGCGTGCAGGCATCATACCGAGAACCACCAGATTCTTGTCCGAAACAATCTGCGAGAACACCTGATTGACAGCTTCCACAGGAATCTGGTTCACAATCATGCTCATCATCTGATATTCCGTCTCAATACCCGGTATCGGCTTCTTGTCGATGAAATTACGCACATACGATTCTGCAAGAGTCTTGTTCTCCTGCTGGTTGCGGTTATTATATGCCTTTTCAAGCTGAGACAGGTATTCCGTGCGGCAACGCGCATATTCAGTGGCGGTAAATCCTCCCCTCTTTGCACGGAGAGCTTCACGATAGACCGCCTTCAGTCCTTCGTCGAAACTGTTACCTTTTGGAAGCATAGCAAATTGGAAAGCCTGTTTCGTCTTTGCCATAATAAACTCACCGTAAAATGCAGAAGCCGCCGCAAACGGGGCATCAGCTTTCTGTCCCAGTTCGTTCAGTCTTATCTGAAGCATCATCTGGGCCATATCGAGCAGATAAGCGGTTGTGACATCCGCCATTGTGCCCTTCAATGAATCAGGCAAGGCATCATACTTGAACATAATCTGAGCCACATATTTATCCTGCTCCTTATCCGAGCCGAAAGCTACAATCGGCTTTTCATTGTCGGCCACAGGATAGTAAACCCTCTCTGCCGGATTGACAGGCTTCTCAATCTTTGAGAACAGTTCCTTGATCTTGCCTTCTATGCGGTCCACATCAATGTCACCCACTACGACTATTCCCTGAAGGTCCGGGCGGTACCACTTTTCATAATAGTCGCGCAAAGCCTGATGCGGAAAATGGTCCACCACTTCCATGGTTCCTATAGGAAGACGGTGTCCGTATCTGCTGTCCGGATAAAGCTCCGGAAGCAGTTTCTCCAAGATTCTCATATTTGGAGGCAGCTGGCTTCTCCATTCCTCATGGATAACAGCCCTTTCCTCGTCAATGTCCTTGCCATTCAGCAACAGGCCGTCAGCCCAGTCGGACAGAATCATCAGACAGGAGTCCTGCACTCCGATACGTTCCGTAGGTACACTGGAGATACGATATACAGTTTCATCAATGCTGGTATAGGCATTCAGGTTATAACCGAACTTCACACCTACAGACTCCAGCCACTTGACCATAGAGTTTCCCGGAAAGTTCTTGGTCCCGTTGAAACACATGTGTTCAAGAAAATGCGCCAATCCGCGCTGGTCGTCCTCTTCCAGGATACTACCCACCTTCTGGGCGATATAGAAGTCCACCTGGTTCTTCGGATATTCATTGTGACGGATATAGTATGTAAGTCCGTTATCCAGTTTACCGATTCTCACTTCCTTATCTACCGGTACCGGAGGCATCTGCTGTGCCCTTACAACTGCCGGCAAGCAGGCAAATCCTGCAATGGCTACAAAAGCCAGTCTCATTATTCTTCTCATAATTGAAATGTTTTATGTTATTTCGTTATTTCTTATGCGGCAAAGGTAGGCGCAAAGCACAAGAGTTTATGTTATCGCTACGTTATCTTTAGGTTAATACAACCTTCAAAAAAATATTCAATCTCCTTTCCATAATGTTACATCTGAATATATCCATTCACTGTTCCAAACAATCCATTACCCCACCTAAATCTCTCTGTTGTGCAATAACCACTCTGACAATAGGCCAAATAATAGATAACTATATAAGATTCGTTCCGCCCATTCACTCCTCAAAAGATAATTCACTTACATTTTCTTTCTGTTTCCATATAATATCAATTTCTAATGTTACCTTTGTAAAGGTAAAAGTTAAACTTTCTACGCCAAGTAACTTCTCGTTATCACAATGTTTTCTGTTAATTATGCAACGTATTTATATTAGAATTATAACCATCATAAGTATATTTCTTGCATTAACACTCCAAGGAATATGGCTTAGAAACTCCTTCTATCTATATAAAAACCAATTAGAAAAATCCATCAATAATTTGTTTGCAAAAGCAACATTAGAAGAAGCGACATCGCATTTTTCAGAACTCCCCAAAGGAACAAAATTTCTCGGTGCTCCAAGAACCAAGAAAACAGGAACATACCCAGAGGTAACTTATTTATTAGAAAGCTTAGGAACATATGGCATTACTAATAATATTAATCGTCTGGATTCTATTTTTAAAGAAATGCTTTTTGAGCATAAAATAAAAACTGATTTGTATATCGAAAAAATAAAAAACGGAAATATTGTAGAAACAACACGTCAAGGGAATATTAAACGATTTGGCATTATTAGGACACAACCAATACCGATAAAGCTAGATAATTCATCAAACGTACAAGCCATTATCACAATTCCGTATTACAATATTTTTAGACAAATGTTGATACTCATTATTGCAACAGCAATCATGATGATTTTTATAATAGGATGCATAGTATATCAAATAAAGATCATATCAAAGCTAAACAAAATCTCCCAAATCCGTGAAGACTTCTCATACGCCATGGTGCATGACATGAAAACACCTCTAAGCACTATTATGATGATACAGGATATGCTGGAAAGCGGAAGGCTTGATAACAGACCGGAGATAAAGAACAAATATATGAGTATAGCAAAAAGCGAAACTGACCATCTGTTAACACTCACCAACAAGATACTGACCATCTCCAAACTGGAAAACCATAAACTAGAGATGAATAAAACAGAAGTTGAGCTTACACCAATAATAGAGAAACTGACTGAGAAATTCAAGGCCAAAGCACAGAAACCCGTAAACTTTATCATCAGCTTGCAGGCCAAAACTGCTTATGCCGACAACGATTACGTGAGTGAAGTATTAAGCAATCTGATTGACAATGCCATCAAATACTCCAAGGAGAGTGTGGAAATACACATCACGACGGAAGAAAGCGAACGCTACACCATCCTGAAAGTGCGTGACAATGGGCTGGGCATATCCGAAGCTGACCAGAAAGTCATTTTCCAGAAGTATGAACGCGCTGCGGCAGCAAAGCGCAGCCGCCGAAACGGAGCTTCAGGCTTCGGACTGGGCCTGAACTTTGTTGACCAGGTGATAAAGGCACATGAGGGAAGAATATTCGTCAACAGCACAGAAGGAGAGTTCACGGAATTTACCATCTATCTGCCGCTTGAAACTCCAAATGACAGACACAATCGGTAAAACACAAAAATATTTAAGTGTAATTGCTGCTTTCCAGATAAGCCGTGTGTCAATGTAACGAGAACGATTGACACACGGCTTACCTTATTCTGAATTCATCAGACTTACTCTAATTTTAACAACAAATACTCTATCGAACCTTTCTAATATGTTTAAGTAAAAAAATCACTATCAATGAAATAAATGAACCTGCTGAAATCCAAGCGATAGCAGCTAACGCTTTTTCCGGGTTAAAGAAATACCATAGGAAGGAATATAAAACAGCAAAAATTGTTGAAATCAACCATCCCCTGTAAATATTTCGTTTTTCAAAAATCATTCCTAGTAATAAAATAACAGGAACGAAAACAATATAACTTATATTAGATATATCGATATTCTTTAATAGGATTCCAATAACTATCAACATAAAAATTGATGCAATTATTTTCCATGTTTTAGTCTTATCCATTGTATAACTTATATTTTTAGGTATATTAATAGAACATGCGAAACTTTTATAAGAGAGAAGTTGAAGGATTTTATTTGGAAAACTTCTCAGTATCCTTCAATATATAACCGGAATTTCTTTCATCCCACTGATAAGTATTCTTATTTGTAACCTCACCCTCTGCATTATAAATAAAGTTTATCTTATACAGACGCTTAAGATATTTACCTTCACTTACCGAATAGGCCTCAATATTTGTCACTTTCTTATCATCTGAGGATACATTATAAACGACCTTTGGTGTTGACAAAGACACTGATGCTACTGCTGAAACGATTAATTCTGCTATCATAATAATTTAATTTTCAAATTATACTCGATTTGTTATTTCTTATGCTGCAAAGGTAGGCGCAAAGCACAAGAGTTTATGTTATCGCTACGTTATCTTTAGGTTAAATACTATAGTGTCTATTTACTCCGTGAAAATAATGCTGTCCAATAATTATATGTCAATTTTCAAATATCTCTATATTTGCAATAAGCAAATACAATATATATGAAATACAAGAATATTAGCGTCTTCGTTTTTATCGGAGCATTTGCAATAATAATACTTCAAATATTATGGCTGTATAATACATACGTAGCTCTGGAAAATAATTTATATAAAGAGAGTAATTCCATACTGATAAAAGCGATAAGAAGAGAAATATCAATTAGATTTAAAGAAGCACCTAAGGGTACTGAGATTGTGGGTGTAAGTATTCCAGCAGATGCTAAAAAAAATGATTTGGCACCTGAAATAGTCAGTCTCAACGAAGGCTTGTCTAATATAGGCTTAAAGATGTCTTTATCAAAAATAGACTCTATAGCATCTGATATGTTTAATGACATTGATTTGCCATGTTCGATTTCCGTACATAAAATAAGAATTTCCGATAATAAAATATTATCTTCAAGCAATCCCAATCCAAGTGCTTTACCATGGAGGGAAATAAAATCTGAGATCATAAATATTACAGCAGACTCATCACAAGGTGTTCAACTTGTAATCCTAAATCCATACAAGTTTCTTTTCGGGAAAATAAATTTACTTATTATAATCACCATCATTGTACTAAGCTTTATAATAGCGTGTATTATTTTCCAAATAAAAATCATCTCAAGGCTGCAAGTTATTTTACAAATCCGCGAAGACTTCTCATACGCTATGATACACGATATGAAAACACCTCTCAGTACAATTATGATGGTGCAGGATATGTTGAAAAGCGGAAGACTTGATTCCAAACCGGAGATAAAGAACAAATACATGAACATAGCGGAAAGCGAAGCAGAACATCTGTTTGCTCTCACCAACAAGATACTTACAATTTCCAAACTGGAGAACCATAAACTGGAGATGAATAAAACAGAAGTTGAGCTTACACCGATAATAGAGAAACTGACCGAGAAATTCAAGGCTAAAGCACAGAAGCCTGTAAACTTTATCATCAGCTTACAGGCTAAAACAGCTTATGCCGACAAAGATTATCTGGGTGAAGTCTTAAGCAATCTGATTGACAATGCCATCAAATACTCAAAGGAGAGTGTGGAAATACACATCACGACGGAAGAAAGCGAACGCTACACCATCCTGAAAGTGCGTGACAATGGGCTGGGCATATCCGAAGCTGACCAGAAAGTCATTTTCCAGAAGTATGAACGCGCTGCGGCAGCAAAGCGCAGCCGCCGAAACGGAGCTTCAGGCTTCGGACTGGGCCTGAACTTTGTTGACCAGGTGATAAAGGCACATGAGGGAAGAATATTCGTCAACAGCATCGAAGGAGAGTTTACGGAATTTACCATCTATCTGCCGCTTGAAACTCCAAACAACAAGCATATCCTATAAAACACAAGGCTGCTTATTATTATGGCAATAATATCATATACATCGAAGGTGCCATGTATATGAAAAAGACCGAGAAACTCGTATGCAATATAGACTACTGCAGCCCCAATTGTGTACTGCTTTATCGAATATCTGTTATCAATGCCATAGACGCATAATACCGCAGCCGGTACGCAAACGATACTGCCTATCACATCTGCCAGATGATAATCATTGATATGGTTCTCATATACATACGGACGATATGTGTGCGACAGTACCAGTCCGATAGCGGCAATCAGAATGCCTGCAATTATAAACTTCAGTTTCAAATCATTCATTTTCATTAAGATTCTTAGATACAAGTTTTATTAATACAAAAACAGAAGGAAGTAATAATATCGTACATATAATAGAACCTTTATATCCAAATAATCCACCATTTATTAAATTGTAAGAAGGGTATTCTAATGTTATAAGTGATTGATAAAATGCTCCACCACTGACATTGAAACCAAAAATAGAACCTTGTAGCCAATTTCATGCACAATGTGAAATTACAGCCGTCCAAAGACTTCCGGTCAATAAAAAATACAGCCATCAAAAAAAACACCTAAAAAAGGATTAACAGCTGAACAGATACTCATATCAGGATTTGCTAGATGTAAAGCAGAAAATATGAGAGAGGTTATACTTAAACTTATCTAGATATTCAAACCAGACCGATATAAACGTGTCAACAAATAACCTCTTATAAGAATTTCTTCATAAAAAGCACCAAAAATGAACATTATCAGACTTAAAGATAAATCTTTCCAATGTAATTGAACTGCTGATATATTTGCTGAACCACTCAATATACAAATATTATCAGTCCGAGAGTGAATACTATAACAGTCCACAATATAATAATCTTAGAAAATTTTCTTAACTTATTAAAAGAACACAGGCCTAGTTCGCTTAAAGGACGTCTGTCTATGATACAATGCAAAAACAAGACAACGAAAGACACCATTGAACTAGACAGTATAGCAGACAACAAATAATATTGGTCGTTTTCATAACCAGTTGAGCCCAATAAAGACAAAGTGCATTCCTCTGCTATCAAGGCTCCAAAAAAGAAACCCAAAATTAAAAGCAGCAAATCACCCCAAAGAGGTATTCTATTTTTCTTTTCAATATAACACATAAACATAACCTTTTTATCCTCCATTATTTATTCAACCAAAGACAAGTTAGATACTTATCCTTTTCCGCATGATAACAAATATCTTCCTTTCCCCATTACGCTCTATCTCCAAAGCAAGGCTCTTTGCTTGTCGGATATATGATTCTAATCTGCCGCTTGAAACGGACATTATGTCGAATTCGATTGCTCCTTTATCAATAGCAATAACCTTATCACCTAACATTAACCCTGCTTTTTCTGCCGGCCCATTTATTTCCAATGCCGTAACACAAATAGTATTGTTGCGGACATTAAGGCGTAAACCGAGTGAAGGCAGCCCGTCTTTAATAGGCTGAAGTGCCCCATCAGTACGTTTTTTGATATATAGATCTCCATTAGCAAGTATGAAATTGATCTTTCCGGCAAAGATGTTGCCAGCAACATTTCTGTCAATCGATGGTATGTAACTTAACGTACAGTCTGGTATGGCTATCCCATTACAAAACATGGTAATGTCATGAAACTCTGCAATGGTATCGGTTAGCCCCTCTCTGCGATAGTTGGTATACATTCTCGGTGTTTGGCGTTTTCGTAGCTTCTCATAAACGGTCTTGTCTATTATGATGTCATAATTCGAACCCAAATCAAACATCACGTTCAAAGTATCGGTCTGTTCACTATACAGCTGTAAATCATTTACGCCTTCTTTTGCAAGAGTAAACTCTTTACTCTCATGTTGCAACAACTGTTCATTGTCTGGTGCAAACATGACTATTTCATTGCTATCCAAGTCAAATTTCCAACCTATGTTTTCCATGATGGCCCGTCCTAATACCGGTCTGTAAAGCGCATTATACATACCGTTATCTTTCGGGACTGACGTGAAAATAACTCCTTCCAATTTTCCATTTCCAAGAGTGATATCATTCACTTTATATAGTTTTGAGAAATAGACTTGTTTGTAGAAGTTAAACGTTGGCATAGGCTTTCGCTTCCAGTATTCCGCTTCATATCGGTCAAGAACTTCTTGCTTGGCAAGCGAAGTAGATGCTTGTGTATCAAATAAGAGTGTATCAGTATATTGATCGTTTACTGTAGCAACGACTCCAAAACAACCGTTCGGATCACGGATTATCGGGAAGGTCTGGTGTAAATCTACACTTATATTTTCAACAGCTTTGCTTTGTTCTACATTGAAGTTTCTAATCCAAAAGATTATGTAAACAAGATATATAAGCACACAAATAAATAGGATTGACAGTATGCGGAATATATAACGAAAGTATTTTTTTATCATATAATTAGAATTTGTTTTTTGCTCAATTATTCTCTCACTTTCAGATAGAGATCTTTATTCGGCTTGCCATGCTCATCAAGAGAATAATGTAATACAAAATTGCAATGGTGCATAAATTCGGCTCCGATATAGTTGGCATTCACAATGCGGCTGTTCACAACCTCGCAAGAATCAATCCGTGTTCCGGCAATCGTAACAGGGATCTTGAAAATAGAAAGTGTATCAGTTAATTCTTCTCCGTGCTTCGTGATTTCTTCTTTATAGTGAAAATGCGTTTTAAGCCGATCTGCAAGAGCGTTATTTATTTCTAATACTCCAGCATAACCCATATCGAGTGTAAAGCATACTTTATCATTTATTCCTTCAATATAAATCGGAATGGAATCTTCACGAAGACCTTGAGGATAATAAATCATACCTATAGTTTCCTTTGCCAACAGGTCTTTATTATTGGAATGAAAAAGTGTCATCATTCCAGTTTCTGTATCAAATTTCCATGTGCCGATAGCCAACATTTCAGTTCCGAAAATGCCTTCATCTATTACGTTGTATATTATATTATCCTTACTGATGCTGTTAAACATTGGTTCTTGTATGCATGCATCACCAAAAGAAATAGAAGTAAATGTATACAACTCAGGCGAATCTTTTTTCTGATAAGCATTGGTACTTTTAATAGGCAGATTTCCCCAGTATTCGCCACTATACGCATGTATGGAATCTTCTCGCATAAGACTCGTTGCTTGCGTGTCGATGCGGAGAGGTACTTTATATTTGCCGTTAATGACACAATCAATCAAAAACCACCCCTCTTCACTGTATTGAATTGGATATTGATAGCAAGCATTTTCCGGTAGAGTTGAACGGTAAGCAAGTGTATGTGAACTATAACGGACGAACGGATAAGCAAACCAAGCAATTATTGCACTGATTAATACTATTAATATCGCCGTGATAATCAAATTACGTTTTGTCTTTTTCTTCATTGCTTTATTTTTTTATATAAATTCATTGAAAAGAATTATCTTTAAGTTGAGTAAACAGGGTAATTTGTCAATATATATTTTACAACAAATTTGCTATATTCACTATAATAATGTTGCTACATAAAATCTATATTACAGATAAGTTCTGCAAGATAAATGACTTATGCTGCAAAGGTATGCGCTAGGAACAAGAGTCTATGTTATCTTTAGGTTAAGAGATTCATTTTTCTCTATACTCCAATATATCTCCAGGCTGGCAGTCAAGTTCCTTACAGATAGCCTCCAAAGTAGAGAAGCGAATAGTTTTGGACTTTCCAGTTTTAAGTATGGAAAGGTTTGCCGGAGTAAGGTCTATACGTTCTGCCAGTTCACCAAGCGAAATCTTACATTTCGCCATCATTACATCCAAGTTTACTATTATAGGCATATATGTCAGTTTTTAATCTATCAAATGTCAATTCCTGTTCTTCTTTCATACGTATCCCTATCTCAAAAATATAGGCTATAAGCACAAACATCATACCTAATATTATAAACAGTACACATACTTCAGTAGGCATTTCAAGAGGACTTAAATGAGATATAACACTTATCAGTACTCCAGATAATGTAGTTGAAATTCCTATAGCATTCAGGATACGTTTATTTACCCTGCTGAAAATGTTTCCTTTTCTTACATTATATACCATAACGTATGAAAGAACACCAATAAACATTATGGCATAGCTTTCTATACCCACTACGATGGCATGCCATATAAATGTGCCGCTATCATCTTTTCCCATCTCATAACAAAGTTCCAGTATATTAGGAAATCCGTACATAGCTGCGGCTATTATTGTTATCATAGAAATAACCTCGCAATACCTTACTAGTTTTTTATCAGGCTTAATCTTATTCATAATTCTATTTATATTAAATAGTCAAATTTGATTACTTCTTTTTTGTATAAACAACCAGGAAAATGGACAATGTACTAATAAGAACTCCGACGAGTATTCCAAAGGCTATTCCTATTTTAATGTTTCCAACATTTGCTCCGATTGCTGCACCGAGCATAAGGCCTAAGGCTAAAATCGGTCCACTGATCAAATAGTATTTATATTTATTGTTCATACTTTTTAGTTTTTCCAGTTATTATTATGCAACAAAGGTATGCGCATAGAACAAGAGTTTATGTTATCGCTACGTTATCTTTAGGTTAATGTTTCCTGTTAAGAATATCCTGCTCAATCTTATCTATTGATGCATGAATATATCTTTTCCGAATGGTATGATCATCCAGAAAATCAATCTCATCACACAGTTCATGTAACGTATTGATAAGATGCGATGAAATTATGACAGTCTTTCCTTTGTCCTTCAGTTCGCGTATGATTCTTTTAAGTTGGATACATCCGTAAAGATCTACCCCGTTGAAAGGTTCGTCAAGGATGTACAGGTCATTGTCTTGAAGGAGCAGGGACATAAGCGCAAGTTTCTTCTTCATCCCGGTAGAATAGTCCGAAGCGAATCTGTCCAGTGGCAGTTGAAAGACTTCATTCAATGAATCTATGACTTTAGTATCCATCTTCTTCCCTTTGGCTTTGATACAGAATTCAAGATATTCTTTTCCGGTAATAAGGGAATAGAAGAAGTTTTCAGCCGACATATAACCAACAGTCATTGGTGATGACTTCCTTATCTCACCGTCGTAATCGGTCACTCCCATAATGCAATTGAAGAGTGTAGTTTTCCCGGCTCCGTTTTCTCCCACTAGTCCGTAGATCCTCCCGGATTTGTAAGAGACGGAAAGGTTGTCAAGCACTCTCGTCTTACCGTATGCCTTGCTCAAATCTTTTATATATATCAGTTCCATATATGTTTATATTTTTTCTTTACAGAAAGTGTAAGGCCTATATTCAAAGCCAAATAAGGAATCAATACGACTGGGGTTATAATCGAAACTAAAAATAACGGCAACGGGAAAAGCAGCCAGTAAATTCCCATTACTGTTTGTGTCTCAAAGGAGAATCTTGCCATGCCCATATTCCACTGGTATAGCAATGTCGAAGAAAACAATACAAGACAGAAAAGTATAGCTTCTGTATCTTGTCTCAGTACATGCATAAGTACAATGAGCGGGAACATGGTTATAAAGATATTCCTCAGCCCTGATTTGACCAGTATCAGCTGATACATGCCGAAACTGTTATAGACAGAGAGTTCATGCTTCGGTGGCGTCACCATATATGCAGTTCCATGAATAGCTCCCCACAGTATCAGGCATACTTTACAGAGGTTGATATTACCATGCAGTACTCCCATGAAAGACAGAAAGAGCAATACCGCATACAGTGGTACTTGTTTCCGGAACATCCTTCTATACAGCAAATCCCCACTGTATAATAAGGGTATAGGCAGAACTATAGAATGAAACCTGACAGGGTGAATCCACGGCATAACTAACGCAATCAGTATGATAACCGGTAAAGAAATGTAATTTGCAGCAATTATCCCCGAAATAATAAACGGTAAACCGAGCAATAAATATTCTGCCGTAAACAATCCTTTGATTCCTTGCACCTGTAAAGACAGAAACTCCTTGTCTTTTCTGCTGTTATGATACAGCCAGAGCATAAGCAGATAACACACCGGCAATACCCATACGCTCGTTACTTTCGCAAAAGCATAAAACAGGATGGCAGCAATACCGATAAAAAACAGACACCGGAACAATCCGATGCCTGCAAGTACACGCACAATCTGTTTTAAGCGTAGATTCATATAGAGTAATAAACTCTCTGTCATAATCTCCTTGGTTATTCTTCATCTGATTTATAACTGCACAAAGTTTGTCCGCTGTAACGGCGCAGTCTCCATACAAGACTGGTTTCATCAAAGAAGAACATGATTGACAAAAGACCAAAGTAACATATAGAAATATCCCCTATAATAAAGCCCAACAACAAAGGGATATATCCACATACCCAATGCGCAAGAATATTAGCTATACGGAAATGAATTATTCTCATATCTCCTTTATAAAAAAAACGTATGGTATGATTTCGCTTATTATGTATTACTGCAAATTTACTATATGACCGAGGATTGATTATAATATAAACGATGGCCTGAATTAACCAGTTCAATAAAATACCACAAAGCACACTGGAGAATATTACATACCGGCCTTTACTGAAATAATTCTCTGATGTGACATTCAGACTGTCAATTCCATAAATGACAGAAAACAGCCACATCATAACCGGCAGGATAATAACGAAGGCCACAATGGTTTTTACATTTATCCGTTTAGGCTCCGTGATGTCTATCATCACTTCCTCACCTTCAGGCCCTCTTCCGTATGAAATCAATGCCTTCCGCTGAACTGATTCTTTATTAATTTGTTTATCTGATGTTTTCATCTTGATTATTTTTAATGTAGTTTTATCGTAAAACCATCCTTAATATTGAAATAAGAATAGACAATATAAACAGTGTATATTTCAGTTTCTTATTTTTTATCATACAAGCTATTGCTATTTACGATTCTTTTTATATCCATATCCTACTTTTTTTTAATGATGATCTTAACAAAAATCTGTATTGAACTTTCCACTTCTCCACTGGATGAAAATCTCCATTTATATTAAATGCTTTTCAAGCCTTCCTTTGTTTTACTGTTGCAAAGGTAACCAAGCATCGGCAAACATTAAGTTATCCTTATGTTATCTTTACGTTAATACTTCAGTGTTTCGATTTATGTTCATAACCCAATTATTATATTTGCATTGAAAAACCATTAAAAAGTCATATAATATCATATATGGAGACTTCAAAACGTAAGAAAAACATATTATTCATTACCATACTGTCTTTCGTAGGTCTTATCGGGGCTATGGCTCTGCAGATGATATGGATATATAATTCGTATGAACTGATAAAAAACGACATTCTGAATGAAGGTTATGCTACCATTGAAAAAGCCTTGGAAGAAGAAGGAAATATGAGATTCGGGCAAACTCCCAAAGGTACAAGAATTAAGAGTGGTCCAACAAACGACACAATTCCCCCTATGACATATTTTTATGAACGGCTTTCAGACATGGGATATCCGATGTCGTTACACAACCTTGATTCCATTACTGCCGAATTATTAACCCTAAAGGGATTAGGAAACCAATATTATATTGACATTATAAATCTAAGAACTGGAGAAAAGATAAACGGTATCGGTTCCCAAAAAGAACCGTCCTTTATGGCAATCAAACCCAAATACTTTCCAATCCGTTCGGATTATACACAGGTTGTCCAGCTCATCATCACCAATCCAAATAAGACTTTCTTAGAGCGTATGGGCCTGATGCTTGCCGGTACATTCATCATCATGCTGCTCGTTATCGTATGCATCAGCTATCAGGTAAGATTCATTTCACACTTCGAGAAGATTTTCCAGATTCGCGAAGACTTCTCATACGCCATGATACACGACATGAAAACACCGCTCACATCCATCATCATGGCGCTGAATTTCCTCAGAAGCGGTAAGCTTGACAACAGGCAGGAAATGAAGGACAAATATTTCGACATTGCCGAAAACGAGGCAGACCACCTGCTTACCCTCACAAATAAAGTGCTGACCATATCCAAACTGGAGAACCATAAACTGGAGATGAACAAGACAGAAGTTGAGCTTATTCCTATAATAGAGAAACTGACCGAAAAATTCAAGGCGAAATCGCAAAAGACGGTGAATTTCATTACAGATATAAAAGCCGAAACTGCCTATGCCGATGCTGAATATCTGGAAGAGGTACTCAGCAACCTCATAGACAATTCCATAAAATATTCGGGTGAGAGCGTAGAGATAAGAATAAGCACAGCGCGGGATGACAGATATACCGTTCTTAAAGTTCATGACAATGGTTTTGGGATATCCGATAAAGATATTCATCTTATTTTCCGAAAGTATGAACGTGCATCAGCCGTTAAGCGTAACCGCCGGAATGGTGCTTCCGGTTTCGGACTCGGACTGAATTTCGTTGATCAGGTGGTTGAAGCACATCACGGAAAAATATTTGTCTCCAGCATAGAAGGTGAGTTCACGGAATTCACAATCTATCTGCCGCTGGCTGAAGATAAGAACCCGATGCAAAATGGCTGACAAAGCGTTTCACAAGTAAAGACTGACGATATACACAAAATCTGTTTCTGAGATGCCGTATATTCCACATATTTCCATACATTTGTTTCATAATTGCAAAAACAATGATAAAACTGTTATTGGTAGAAGACGACAAGAATCTGTCATACATCGTACAGTCCGGCCTCCAGGACATCATCGGGGGATATGAGGTGATCACCGCTTGTAATGGGGAAGAGGGATTGGAAGCCTGGAAGGCACATCGCCCCGACATCATCATCTCCGACATTGATATGCCGGTGATGGATGGCTTTGAAATGGTGCGGCGCATACGGGTAACCGACGAGGATACCCCCATCCTTTTCGCTTCCGCACTTACCTCTCCCAAGGATGTCAGGAAAGGATATGATATCGGCGTCAATAATTACGTGAAGAAACCGTTCATCCCCGATGAACTGGATGCACATCTGCACGCCATCCTGAAAATGAAGGAAGGAAGTAAGACCCGCAACGAAGAAGGATTGTGCAAGTTCGGCCATTATACGCTGGATGCCGAACATGCCACACTCTATAATCACGAATCGGGCGATAAAACGGATCTTACCGTAAGAGAAGCTCAGATTTTACAGTTGCTCGCGCAAAATAAAGGTGATGTGGTAACAAGAGAGACCATTTTGGGCCGTTTCTGGAATACTGACAAGGATTATTTTGCCTCACGCAGCCTCGATGTGTTCATCACCAAATTAAGAAAGCTGTTTGCGGAAGACCCTCATATAGAGATTGTCACCAAAAGAGGTACAGGGCTTATACTTATGGTCAATAACTGAGTTTATATCCTTTTCAGAGATTACCGTTCACTGGGAAATTGGCTAACTCTACTTATAAACTGAAAGAGATAAAATTGTCTTGTAACCATAAAAAAAGGACTACCCTATAGGGCAGTCCCTTATCAGTTCCTTTTATAGTGCAGTATGAAAGCCTATAGCTGACAAGTGCACTTTATCTAGGACAAAGATAAAAAGAATTTCTTTTGCCACCAAAAATTAACTTATAAATCATTTGGCCTGAATCCAGAGTTGTTATATATGATATCCTTCACAGTTGGATATGTAACACGATTAAATGCCTTTAACAACTCCGATTTCATCTCTGTAACTCTATTTTGTGATATTCTGCCCAAGAAGTAACAAAATACCTTATAGGCACCAACCAATATGTTCTTTTGATTACCTAAATACCCCAGAGGTCCATTGCTGATTGCTTCGGGAAGTGTCATGTCAAAAAGAACTTTTCCATGAGCACAATAATTCCTGAGTCTACGCACTGTATTGATATAATTTGAAAACTGAGATGGAGACTGCATTCCATAAGCGACTGAAATACCATGTTTCAAACCACCATCCAGTAAATTATCATATATGGAAATGACAACACCAAAACTCATATATTCAATAGCTTTCCATGCAGGAGCATATTTTCTTTTATGCGTTTTTAAATCCTGTTTTATCACAGGCTCGCTATTCACATCTTTAATGGACTTCTGAAAAAGTTCACTATCAATAAAGTCCTGCTTTAATACCTTTGGATTGATGTACCAGAATGAATCGTCCTTGTACTTATTCGAAATCATATAAATTAAAGTAGTCCTGAAATTTATTTCAATTCTACTTATATAACGCAAGAAAAGGTTTCTCAAATCAAAATCAAAGTAATAAAGCTTTATGACATAATCAAAATTTGTTCCCTCTTTGAATGTATGATCTCTTTGTTCCTTTCGTGGATATGTTTTCTCAAAGGGAAACCAATAAAAACCTAACCGATAATAACCGATGTCAGAGAGATTCTCAATGGCTTTCCCTTCATCGTCAATACTCATACCTCTTTCCCTTAAAGTCTCAATCTGTTCTTGTATAGTTGTGGCTGTTTTCGAACTTTCCATACGTCATATATTTTCTACAAAAATACAACAAATCTTCTTTGATAAACTAATGTGAGTTTTTTTAAAAAATTTAGTATGGAACGAACTGTACATGAGACAAATAAAAACGCCGAAGCGTTTCAACTCAAACGCCTTTACGTTTTCTCCAAAACGCAAGGACGTTTCAATCAAAACGCAAGTACGTTTTACTCCAAATGCACTTGCGTTTGAAACAAAACGTACTTGCGTTTTCCGGGCCTTGCCTGAAGGCCCTCCAGAAGCCCTTCTGAGGCCTTATTTCTTCGGTTCTTCCTTCTTGGCCGATTCGTCTGTCTGTACCGGTGCCGAAAGAATTTCCCGGTAACGGACGGGATTCTGCAAAACTTCGATGGCTTTCTCCAGGTCAGTATCATCTTTCAACCGTTCCATCACAGCTCCACGCTGGTAGAAATAGCGGGTCACGATTTCCTGTGAAAGATATTCCTTAATCGGTTTGGCGAAATAGTCCAGGTCGCGGTCCAGGTTGTGGTTGAGTTTCTTCTCCAGGGCCTTGAATTCTTCGGACGCTTCGGTCATGTAACCCTCAAACTCGGCCACTTCCTTCAGGCTCTTCAACAGCTTTTCGCTCTGACGGTCGTAGGTAAAATTACGCGACTTCACCAGTTTCTTGAACGCCTCATAGTCGACATCGGTCAACTTGAACTCGTCTACCGAAGCCAGTGTGGGATGATCCCAGCAATATTGGGTGGCGTAATCGAAAATCAGGTCGTCGTTCATCAGATAGAACACGATGTTCGGAATCTTGTCGCCCTTCACTTCGATGTCGGGACGGATACCTCCCCCGTCGCGTACCTCACGTCCGGCGGCAGTGTGGAATACGGTGGTCAGACTGTCGGGCGTACGGGCTACGGAACCGTCGGCGTTCTTCTTGGCATAGTCGATGGCCTGGATGCAACGTCCGCTGGGAATATAATATTTGGAGGTAGTCACTTTCAGCGTACCGTTGTAGGGCAACGGACGGATGGTCTGTACCAGTCCTTTTCCGAAGGTGCGGCGACCGACTACGATACCGCGGTCCCAGTCCT
>OHPH01000020.1_pt1 | contig 93909 bp, 79 predicted proteins | sample 1577681 | NCBI WGS metagenome assembly OHPH01 (sample SAMEA3879603, study PRJEB24766) | human gut metagenome | biome: human-associated habitat; feature: feces | place: USA | collected 1985/1987 | reverse complement strand
CTGCATGAATCTGAAAAAACTGGCAAAGATGATAGCCAGGAAGGGAAAAAGGGGAACCCAAAAGTGTTTATTATTGATCAAGTACACACTTTTTGAACCCAAAACAAGAAAAACGCTTCTGGAGTGCTGACCAAAAGCGTTTTGTCTACAGTCTGAAAAGTGCCGCAAAAACGGCACTTTTTTCTATGGAGTTATCTGTGTCAATGTCGAACACTTTCTGTTAGACTTTTTGTCCTGGAGTTCTGTGATCTCCGTTAGCGTATCCAGTTCAATGGTTGTTCTGTCATCGCAATACCACCATGTAATAACCAAACGGTCATTATATACATATGCATTGTCAAACCCAAAGCCGCCTACAGCGGTGCGAAGCAGATTTTACTATGCTTTCGGAAGATGCGCCCCTACGGGCAGCAAGGCAAGGCAGGGAATCCTATTTAATAGAAGATATAGGATAAGAAAATGATAATTTCCCTATAGAAATGATAATGCTGCTAGTTCTGCTCTGGCTTGCGTAGATTCTTTATCTTCTTTTCAAAGAATCTCCAGAGTTCTTCGCCATTCTCACGTAGCTGTACATATTCCCCTGCCCATTGCAGAACCAGCTTTTCATTCTCCGCAGACTGTGTAGCTATGGGAGTTTCATAAGGCGGTATCCCGCTATCCAAAGTTTCTGCCACTCCCCACATTCTGCAAATCCGCATCGCTGTTCTGTAGACTTCTTCTTTTTGCGTGTTGCCGCTCATCCGTTTTTCTCCTTTGCATCCGTTTTTTGATAGTCTGCACCGCCGTCTGATTTCATAAAAAAACATACATCCGACTTGTTTCTAAAACAAACCCAGATGTATGTTTAAATTTCTTTTTGCACTTTCTCAAAGTTGAAACATACATCTGAACCTGATCTCTTCTTTTCCTGAATTATCAGTCAAAAAAAGAGACACAAGTAACTTGATGTCTCAACCTACTCAGAAATTAGCACATTTTTTCGGTTTTGTCAAGAGGATGGGCGGTTTTTGGGGGAACAGGCTTTTCTCTATGCCTGTTCACACTCAATGCGGAAAATATAGTAGCAGGCAAAATTACCGAAAATCTTCCGATCCGCTTCCAGCTTGCTGATGTCCGGCACATTCACCCCGTTGTTCTGTAGATAACGGAAATAGATACGGACACTGTCCATGAACCGGTTGTGCTGGCTGGTGCGGTAGCTGTCATTCTCGGCTTTCTCTTCTCTGCTCATTTCGCTGAACCGATACCGCATCGTTGCATACTTGTAGGCAAACTCCTTTACATCTGCATACAGTTCTGCGGCGGTCTCGTCCTTTTCCTTCTGCGCTTCCAGTACCTGATATACTTCCTCAAACTTCTCTAATTCCATGCTGCTTTCTCCTTTCGCTTTCCCTTACTTTTATCCTGTATTTTATTATGAATGTTCCGACACAGGATGTCAAACATTCTTCCTGCAACCACTCGTTGGTACAACTGTTTTTTCGAGCCTTTCTTCTCTGCTTATCTTTTTGGAAAATGATTTTGTGAAAAATAAGTCTGCCGTAAGGTGCAGCTTCTCTTATTTTTTTAGGTCTCTTTTTAAAAGCATTTTTCATTTATTTACATCGCAGATGTGACAAGCTCTGCTTGTTTCAGGGCACCCGAAGGAACGTCCGGTGGACGTTTCAAGGGCAAGCTACGCGAAGTGTAGCGCAGTAAGAGGTTGCGTCGGCTATGCCGACCGCAGCGAAGCTGCGTCACAACCTCTTATGCCCTTTTTGCTTTCCGGAGCCTTTAGCGGAGAAAGCAATGAGATTTCTGCGAAAACCCCGTAACTATGCGGGTTTGAGCCTGTAAACGAGCCGTCAGAATATTGGCACTTTTCTGTAAACATTGTTTACAGCTGTAAATGAGAGTGCCAGAACGCCCGTAAAACGGGCATTTTTTAAGTGAACTTGTTTACAAGCCGTAAGGGTCTGTGACGACGTGTAAACGGGACGTTATTTGCAAAATTTGTAAACAATGTTTACAAGAAAGTTCTTTGCACAGACCTTTGACTGCATCGTAAGGTTCTGCGCAGCTTGTCATGCCTTTTTCTTTCAAAAGTGAACCATTCCATGTACCAGTTTCCGCCCAGATGTGGGTCAATCTTGGGCGCATATTGGTACACAAGTGTAGGAAAAGCCAGTCCTTTCCTTCTTGGTGCAATCATTGTACCAAGTCTGGGACTGTTTTGGTACATCATTGTTCCATTTTTGGGTATCTGTTTTTCTGTTCCACTTCTGGTACAGGAAATGTACCAAAATAAACCCAAAAGTGGTACATTCTCTGCCCCGGAAAAGTTCATCCCAGACCTGGTACAATCCGTGGCTCATTCTGCGCCCAAAAGTGGTACATTACCTGACTAAAAAAACGGGCGGCCTTTCGGCTGCCCGTAGTTTTTTTATTCTAAATAAAATTATATACTTTTTTTCGTGAACGCTTTCTGATTCTTGCCATCGCATATATGATCTGAAATTCTGCGTTCCACTTCTTGATATTTGTCGCCACAAAGACCGTCATTACAGCGGTAAGGATTGTCATACTAAGGCTTGTGTAGAACAGACACTCCACATACTTTGCTGCCAGTACTCCCACAAGAACCATTCTGACCGGAACGGGTGCTGCAAGAAGAATCTGTAATAACGTTCTCTCCATTAGACAGAACAGAACAATCCATAAGTCTCTGATACCTGAAAGCATTCTCTTCCTCATATTTGCCACACTCCTTCCAAGCACCCTGTCGGCAGTCCGACGGACTGCAAAAAAGAACCTGCAAAAGCAGGTTCCTTAAATGAGCGAAAAATCTTGTCGAAGAATGGTGTTCCAGTTGCTTTTTTGATAAAGAAAACGTACAATGATTACCACCTTCTTGTCTTCGTCTATGGTATAAAACGCAAGATAATTGTTTACCCTAATAAATCGGATTCCCCACACAGCCAAAACGGGATCATCCACCAGCCGTAGTTTCTCCGGCATCTGGGTCAGTTCACCGATTTTTTCCGTTGCAACATCCAGCAGATGGTCTGCTGCCTGTGGGTTCTTCAAGACAAATTCGATGTAATCTGCTGCTTTCGCAATGTCATGCTCCGCAGTTTTGGTGATGTGTACCTGATAATTCATCTTCTGCGGCGGCTCCGAATGTCAGCCATGGCTTCTTGAAACGGTCTGGTATTGCCAGCGGCAATATCGTCCATTCCTTCCTTAATCTGGCTATATAGTTCAAAGCGGCTGGTTAATTCTTCGTATGCCTCAATGCTCATTACAGCAAGGTCACCTTTTCCATTCTTCGTAATAAAAACAGGTTCCGGGTAGTTATGACAGTAGGTCGATATTTCATTATAATTGTTCCGCAAGTCAGCACTTGATTTAATGGTCGGCATAAAAGCACCTCCTTCTGTGATAGTAAAATTATACACAAATTTTGTTATGCAGTCAATGGAGTATGCTATTATTCTTTGCGGTATGCTTTTCCTTATTCCTCTGTCAATAATCCTCCCTTGCACACACGGTCTCAATGTCAGCACTCAAAATATCGAAATGGCAGTCTTCACATTGCAGTAAGATATTTTCGGGGTTATCTTCCGCACCCTCGAACGTGATTTTCACATTATGCCCCATGTGCTTCTGTAGAGCATTCCATAAGTCCATATCTCGATCCATAATTTCTTTACCATTCTGTCAAGCGACAGCCTTTCTTTTTCGTATTGCGCCCGGTCTGTACAGCAGACCTTCCGTAAAATAGGAAAAGCGGACGCATCAGCGTCCGCCTTGGTACTTGCTATTTAATTTCCGAACGACACTTCCGCATCAGGGTTCTGCTCCTGCCACTTCTTCAAGCCGTCTTCCTGCGTGGGCGGGGTCAACGACCAGCCTACGTTCGAGCTGGAAGCGCCGGTGTTCCCGTCGGCAGTCTTAGGGGCTGCTGCGACGGAGTTGTCCTGTACAGGGGTGTTGATGGTTACGGAGCTGTTTGCAGCGGTGGAACCTACACCGAATACTTCGTATGCTACAACGCCGTCTCCTAACTGGATTCCACCGAGATTGCATGGTATTCTTAAGATTGCTACTGCACCAGTTCCATACATGGTGTTCATGTAGTTGTCATAGTGTCCCTGGCTGTTCTTCCAGTTCTGATGTATCGTAGTTGCATTTGCATTGTCGTCTCCAAACGAACCTGTCTGGCAGTTTTCACCTGTTCCAGGTCTTACGCTTGCATGACCGTCATCTTCGTGATATCTTTCCATGGCGATGTTGTACAGGTCTTCTGACCATGTCAGTTCGGGGATACCTGCTGCACTACGTTCGGCATTGACCATTGCAAATACCTGTTCTGCCATGGCTCTGTCGAAGTATGCGTCTTTGCTTGTTGTGGTGGTTGTATTTCCAGTAGCACCATCACCGTGAGTTTTCATGAAGTTCTCAATCTGTTCTTCGGTAATACCAAAGGTGTCGTCTACTGTATTACTTGCATACTGGTTTCCAGCAGCATTGCTGTTACCAGTTGCCGCTACGTTGCTTACAGGTTTTTCGGATACGATGTACTTGTCACTCACATAACCAGTGGTGCCATTCAAGTCAAAGCGATACCATCCAGTCTGGTCGCATTTACCCGTAACGGTGATTTCCTGGCTGGCTTTTAAGCTGCCAATTTTCTTACCATCGGTACTGGGCAGGTCTCTGACATTTACTGCGGACTTTGCATACATGGTCTGGCTTAATTCCGAATAAGTATACCCTGTGCTTACAGCAGTAGATTCTACGGGTGCTGCTGTGGGTTCTAGAGCGGGTGCGGGAGATTCCGCAGGAGCAGTTTTTGATTCCATAGGCGCTTCGGTCGGCTCTACAGTGGGTTCTGCTACGGTTTCTTCTGTGGTTGTTATTTCAGTGGATTCTACAGAAGTGGTTTCTGCAGAGGTGGTTTCTGTGCTGGCAGTTTCGTTACTGGTTGTTTCCTTGCTGCCACATGCGGTCAGCATCAGTGCTGCGCAAAGGATTGCCACCACCGTCTTCACGGCATCCTTACGATTCTTATATTTCTTCATTGCTTTCCCTCACTTTCCTTTGCAAAGGAATTATTGGTTCACCGTTGAGATACAGATATATCTGTCATCCCATTGCTGTACTTTGTCTTCATATAATTCATTCAGATGTTCATAGCCAATGAAGTAAACATCCCCTTTCATAAACGCTTCTCCGTGTACCTCTCCTGCATACATACCCCAATTATAATATTTTCCATCCGGCGTAGCAACATCTTCCACATCAACGCTTACGGTACCGTCACTTGCAATCTTAAGATTGCGATATCTTCCGTAATAGTAATAGATCTGTGAATTTCCGGTGCTATCATCTACCGCCGTTATTTCATATATGAAGTAAAGATAATTCGGCGTACTCATCCCTTCATCTCTCGCACAGAGAAAATAATTTCCCAACAGCTTCATCTCTGCCAGCCGCCAGTCCCATGTATTTTCCGCCTCTTCCTGCAATATTCCCTGTACTTTTTCATCCATTTGCTTCAACAGATCCGCCGGAATCTGAGAGAAATCGTAGACATAGCCGTCCAGACCTTCTACTGTGAAATCTTTTGATAAGGCAATAGGGCGTTTTCCCTGCATGGCACAGAATTGCATTATGTCCTGACCATCCGGCGCCGAGATGTTGACCGTAATGGTATCACCGTTTTCCAGTCCTCTGCTGATATGCTCTGCGTCCGCAGACTCTTCTGCCCTGTTGTTAAAATCTGTATCGGAGTTGGTCCAGATAAGTCCCGGTACGTCCGAGCCCGCCGGATGTTCGATATAATCAACACTCACAAAGGGCAGCTTTCCCCTATAGTTTATTTCGGTTCCTTCAAAGGGATCCCAATCCTCCGGCTCTTCCAGACCTTCTACGGTAAATGTCATATCTGAATATACAAACTCTGCCTTTATTTTTTTCGCAAGCTCATCCAGTTCCTTTTCCTGCACGTTCCATTGCAGTGTAACGGCATCCCCATTCTGCAGGCCGCTCATCTTATCCAGTGAATAAGAAACACTCTCCACGAACTGACGTGTATCCTCATTGGCGGCAGCCTGTTCATTTTCATGTTGCTCTTCTGTCAGTCCGAAAGTCTCCCAATGGTCCAGGATAATATCGTTTCTTATCTTTAACTCATTTATTTCCGCTTGTCCCGCGGTATTATATCCCGAAAAATTTACCTCTACATAATCATTCAGATTAATTTTCGTCTTCCCGCATCCTGTCAGGGCAAACATGGTCAACAGCAATGCCCCTGCCAGCACCAGGCCTTTCTTTCCTCTTTTCATGGTAGTTTCATCCTTTCTCATAGTATTATACTTTCTTATTTTTTGATCATTTTCATCAGGTACTCATGAATGATAAATTCTGCATTTTCAACCAATATGGATTTCTTTTTACGACGCTCTTCCATTTCCAGAAATTTCTTGGGAATATAAATTTCAAAAAGCTCAAGTACGGCTAAAAAATAGAATGCCCCATTTATCTCCTTGTCCGGAAAATACATAACCGCCAGTGTGATCAGATACCATACCACCGGAAATATCTTGGAATAATGTTCGTTTTTTACTTCTGCCCGGTAAGCACAGAAGCACAAACTTACCACGAATAATACCATTAATGCGATTGCTATTATTTTGTACATGGTGCTTATGTACATATACTGCATGAGCAAATCCCAGGCACTCAGCCATGCGAAAAAAGATAAAAACGTAACGACTCCGCAGAGCAGCACACCTAACAGGTTGAATACCTTTTCTCCGTATTGTATTCCTAACATAAAACCAATAAATTCAAACATATGTATTCCTCCTACCAATATCTTCTGACAAAGTCCTTGATGTTATCCATCTGAATAATCTGATACATTCCGATCATATTGCTGAATCTCAGCTGATTATCGATACTACGATTACTGTCAATGATTTCCTGTGTCATCTGCATCTGATGAGCATACAGTTTATCCATCTCATATAGATTTGCCAGTTCTTTCATGGTTGTCGCTCTTTTCTTCTTCATGTAATCTATAAAAGTAAGAACAACATTAGGAGACAGATATGCCGACGGGAACCATCCATTTGTTAATTCCTTCAAAGCTTTATCCTGCTTTGCCCCATCCGCCTGTAATTGGATCATTTTCTGTAAGTAAGGCTCATTGTATTGCCGTACATGCTCATTGTACTTGTCTATATAAGATTGATTGCCCCGTAATCCCGTTCTTATGGCGAAAATTGTCAGGGGAATCAGTAGCGCCAGAATCAAATAAGCTCCCAGGTCCCCTGACATAATCCCCTGCACAAAAATCTCCGCAGTTTGTATCACCGTCAACGCTAATATGATCAGGGAAGCTTTTGCCAGTTTTTCATGGGTTTTTCGCATCAGTAAATAAAAAACCGAAAGAAGCACAATCATAAAAAACGAACTAAAGTTCCGGGTAAAAAATCCCAGCAGCAAATAAAACAGAGCAAACAACACAACCACGGAAGTGAAAACTTTGCTTGTGGTTCCATTCATTTCCAGATATTCCTTTTTCTCCTTTAATTTTCTCTTTTGATCATGCCACTGCTCCACATCTCTCTGATACTGGTCCATGACATACCAAATAGTAACTAATTTGTCCTGTAATTCCTGTCCTTCCGGTTCCGACATAATTTTATCTCCTTTGTATTTTAAATTTTTGTAGACTTTCTTCTTATGTCATTATACTCAATATATTAAGTATAGTCAATTTACATTTCTTCATCTTTCTCCTCCTTTTTTATTTATGGATCGTTTTATGGTTACCCGCTGTTCTCCATCGTACAAAAAACGGAACAGCCATCCCGAACCCGTTCTCTGAACAGATCCTGATGTATGTTCCGTTGTTGTGCGCATCTCTTTTGCAATAAAAAAGGCCCGAAACATACATCTTGTTTTATTTCTTTTCTTTCACTTACATCGCGGGCATTTTACCCGGATTTAAGTATAAAAAAAGAAACAAAACGTTTACGTATTGTTTCAAGCTACGCAGAATATACCATATTTTTGTCCATTTGTCAATAGGTTTACAGGATTTTGTTAATTTTCCTCTATATTTTTCGCATTATAGTCAATATATTAGGTATAGTCAAAGAATTAAGTATGATACTCTTTTTATAGCATTGATCAGGAGGCTCGATTCGACAACATGATATCATACAAACCATTCTTTGAAACTTTGCTTCGTAAGAACATAACAGAATACGAACTGATCTTTAAGCATGGTATTTCCGCCAATACCATCCACCGTATGAAGAAAGGCGAGGCCATCACCACGAAGACACTGGATGTACTCTGCTATATCCTGGACTGCCCCGTTTCCGATATTATCGAACACGATAAGACAAAATAACTGCCTGCAGGAATCATAACCACCGGCTGAGCCGGTGGTTTGTTCTGCCCCTATAAGGGGCTGTTACCGGCACTGGGTCTAAAGACCCGTTGAAAGCTCGCCAGCCGCAACATCATTTCTCTGCAGAGCCCTAAAGGGCTCATCTTATTTGCTTTGTTTTACTGGCTCACCCGTAAACGGGTCAATATACTCTTTTAGTGTCATTTGGTCGTATTCCAAATCCTCTTTTAATTGGTTCTGGATATACTCTTGGATCTTTTTCGCATTTTTTCCTACAGTATCTACATAATAACCAAAAATGCCGATTGCCATACTTATACTTCAGGTTTGCATGCCTTTCAAATATCATCAGTGTACTTTTTCCTTTTAGCTAACCTACAAAACTTGCTACACTGATGTTTGGCGGAATCTCTACAAGCATATGCACATGATCCGGACATATCTCTGCTTCCACTATATTGACTCCTTTTCTTTTACACAGCATGCTCAAAATATTTGCTATGTCCTGACGTAACGCTCCATATGCTACTTTTCTTCGGAACTTTGGCGCAAACACAATATGGTACTTACAATTCCATTTACTGTGTGATAAACTATTTACATCCACTTTGGATACCTCCTTTGATTAGTGCGGTTGGCGAACCAACACTATTATATCATTGGAGGTTTTTACTGTAAGCTAAAGCGATTGTTGTCCACCTGCATAGCAGGTGGTTTTTTTAAGGATTACCTTACAAAAAATAGCGATACTGTACGAGGTGTAATCACCTACCTACAATATCGCTGCTTTCCTGTAGATTCTATCTACAATAACCGTTCTCACAATTACCATTCCCTCTGTGAAACCAAGCAGAACATATTCCTGTATACCACAATGTTATACAGGGTGTTCGACTTGTTACGGTTTAGTGGAGTAGACGGGAGTCGAACCCGTGTCCAAAAGCCTATTCCCTGTCCTTCTACGAGTGTAGTTTATTCTTTGACATTCCCTCCGCGCCCCGGGAATAAACACCCTGAGCATTTCAGTAGCTTCATGTTACGCCCATATGCGCAAAGCTTTGCATATGTCGTTTCTCACATGTTTGAAGCCGGGATCCTAAGGTGTGAGTGCCCTAGGGCCGACTGCTGCCATTAGGCAGCGTATGCTAAATTATCGTTAGCGTTTAATTTTAATTTGGCCATTTAACGCATTACCATGCGACTCGCTTCTCCAGCTGCAAAACCCCTGTCGAAACCTTTACTACCCCTTATTCAATTGTCAGACCAAGTATACTTGATGGCACACACACTGTCAAGCACTTGCAGTAAAGCATTGCAGAATCAGAGCCTGTGGATCACAGATTGCGGACCTTGAATTCCTTCTCTGCCTCTCTGCGCTGATCCTTTTTGGCAATGGCTTCTCTCTTGTCATAGAGCTTCTTACCACGTGCCAGCCCGATCTCTACCTTTACCTTACCGTCTTTAAAGTATACCTGCAAAGGGACTAATGTATACCCTTTTTCCTTGATCTTGCCCAGCAGTTTGTTGATCTCGTACTTATGCAGCAGCAGTTTTTTCACACGAAGAGGATCTTTGTTGAAAATATTCCCCTTCTCATAAGGACTTACATGCATTCCGTAGACGAATACTTCTCCGTCTTCAATGCGGACGAACGCCTCCTTGATACTGCACTTGCCCATACGCATGGACTTTACTTCCGTGCCGTGCAAGGCAATGCCGCACTCATAGGTCTCATCAATGAAAAAATCATGATATGCCTTTTTATTGTTTGCGATCAGCTTCTGGGACTCTTTTCCTTTTGCCATGGCTACCTCTTAAAACCTTGTAACTATTCAGAAACCCATTCACAAGGCGCACCTGCGGAGCTTCTTTTTAACGGCTCTGAATAGTTACAGTTTACTATATTTTCCGTATTTGTCAATGAACTAACAGTTCATTTGATTCATAGATTTATTTATCCACCAGCCGGAAATTAATGGTCCGCATAAAACGGTCACAGTCTTCCACTTCGATCCTTACCGGCATTCCCAGTTTGAAGCAACGTCCGGTGGCTTCTCCCACCATCTCACAGGCTGCCTCATTGTAGTGATAATAGTCGCCCGGGATCGTGGAAATATGGATCAGCCCTTCCACGGTATTGGGCAGTTCCACATACAGTCCCCAACCGGTGACACCGGAGATCACACCCTCGTATTCCTCTCCGATGTGCTGTTCCATATATTCTACCTTCTTCAGCTTATCCGTCTCCCGCTCCGCCTCATCGGCACGGCGCTCCATTTCAGAAGAATGCTTCGCCACCTCCGGCAGAATCTCACGATAATGCTCTATGCGCTCTTCCTTCAGACGTCCCCGCAGCTGTTCCTTGATAATACGATGGATCTGCAGATCCGGATAACGGCGGATCGGCGAAGTAAAATGACAGTAATACTGACAGGCCAGTCCAAAATGTCCGGTACACTCCGTGCTGTATTTTGCCTGTTTCATGCTGCGCAGGGTCAGTCTGGCGATCATAGGCTCTTCGGGAGTTCCCTCAATCTTCTGTAACAGCTTCTGGATCTCCTTGGGATGGATCTCCTCCGTGGAGACCTTGCTGTTCCTGCGCCCCAGCGCCTTCATGTAATAGCCATAATTGCTGATGAACGTAGACAGCTTCTGGATCCGCTCCGGATCCGGTACATCATGGACGCGGTAGACGAAGGGCAGCTCCTGCCAGTAAAAATGCTGTGCCACTGTCTCATTCGCTGCGAGCATGAAATCCTCGATCAGCATAGTCGCTATATTCCGCTCGTAAGGCTTAATATCCAGTGGATGTCCTTCCTTATCTAACAGAATCTTGCACTCCGGAAAATCGAAATCAATGGATCCCCGCTTCTGTCTCTTCTTCCGCAGTTTGTCCGCGAGCTCAGCCATTTGTTGGAACATGGGGAGCAATTCCCTGTACTGGGAATAGTCTGTTACGGTTCCTGTGCCTTCCCCGGCGGTTCCATCCGGCGCACCGGCGTTATTCTCTACACACTCCGGCTCCTCCAGCAGCTTTTTCACCACAGTATAAGACATTCGCTTATTGACCCGGATCACAGATTCGCAGATCTCATAGTCCACGATCTCGCCCTCTTCATCCACCTTCATCAGGCAGCTTAATGCCAGACGGTCCACACCTTCGTTCAGGGAACAGATACCGTTGCTCAGTGCATGGGGCAGCATGGGGATCACACGGTCTACCAGATAGACGCTGGTGCCGCGCTTTAATGCTTCTCTGTCCAGTGCGGAATTCTCCTGCACGTAGTTCGTCACGTCTGCAATGTGTACTCCTAAGTGGTAATATGTCCCGTCAAAGGATACACTGACAGCGTCATCCAGATCCTTGGCATCCTCTCCGTCGATGGTCACCATGGTCACATCCCGCAGATCCCTGCGGCCGGCACAGTCTGCCCCGGATACCTCCTGGGATACCCTCTCTACCTGGTTCATGATCTTCTCGCCGAATTCCACCGGCAGATCAAAGCCACGTACGATAGACATGATATCTACACCGGGATCGTTGATATGTCCCAGGATCTCCACGACTTTGCCCTCAGGGCTCTTCGTATTCGTGCCGTATCCGGTGATCTCTACCACGACCTTATGTCCGGTCATGGCTCCCTTCGACCACTCCTTCGGCACGAAAATATCCTGTGCTATCTTCGTGTTATCCGGAATGACAAAGCCGAAATTACTCTTGGACTGCTCATAGGCTCCCACCACCTGAGTCATTCCCCTGGCAATAATACGAAGGACCTGCGCTTCCTGCCGTTTGCCGGTCTTCACAGGCAGAAGTGCCACTTCCACGGTATCCTTATGGAATGCTCCACCCTGCTTGTCCTCCGGAATGAACAGATCCTCGTCTCTGCCCTCTACCTCCACAAATCCAAAGCCTTTGGCATTGCTGATAAAGGTTCCCGTCAGAACCTTACCGTTGGACTTCATATATTTTCCCTTAACGGTCAGGGTAAGCTTTCCTTCCGCTAAAAGTTCCCGCAGAATCTCACGAAACTCTTCCCGTTCTTCTTTTGCGACCTGAAGAAACATTGCCAGTTCCTTTTCCTTCATCGGAACGTAAAAATCATCCTTCACCAGATCACAAATTACTTTTTTTCTCTTCTCTCTGATTTCGTTTATCATGTAACCTCTCTCAAACAGTAACTATCCAGAACTCCATTCGCAAAACCGCCTCTACGAGGCTCTGAATAGTTACATATAACAAAACACTCTTGTATGCCATGCACACAAGAGTGTCATCCTTCGTAATGATTAAAATACGTTCAGATTCAGTACGACTGCAAGTAACATGAAGAATACTGCAAGGATCTTCGTGATCTTCACCAGCATACCTTCCATGGAACGTCCTTTATTTCTGCCCCAGTAGGTCTCAGCAGCGCCGCTGATGGAACCCAGTCCTGCGGATTTACCTTCCTGCATCAATACTAACACTGTCAGTGCTACACATACCAATATAAAAATTATGTTGATTACTACTCTTAATGCTTCCATTTCACACCTCCTAATGTCAAGCAGATTTTATATTACCATATATTGTACACAATTGCAACAACATTTTACAATACAGCGCCGAAAACGCGGCACAAAAAAGAACCCCCGGAAATCTTTACGATCTCACAGGGGGCCTTCGTTTTTATTCTGAATGATCAGATCCACAGATTACTCTGCGATGTCACCATACATGAAGTACCAGAAACCATAAGCGGAATGCCAGATACCGGTGATCTTCTCGCTCTGCAGCCAGAAGTCATTGTAGTAAGCAACAGGGATGCATCCTACCTGCTCCATCAGAACATCCTCAGCCTGATGAAGAGCTGCGGAACGCTCAGCGGTATCCATGGTGGAAGCTGCCTTCTCCATAGCTGCATCGAAGTCAGCATTGGAGAACTTACCATCGTTGTTACCGTTGCCGGTGCAGAACAGGTCTAACATATTGGAAGGATCGCTGTAGTCTCCTACCCATCCGTTACGTGCTACCATGTACTCACCGTTACGTCTCATCGGAGTGAAGCTGGACCACTCAACGATATTTACTTCTACGTTAATACCAAGCTCGCCCCATGCCTGCTGTAAGTACTCAGCAACAACCTTGTGGTAACCTGCATCGTTGGTAGTATAGGTGATGGTAGGAAGTCCTTCACCGTTAGGGTAGCCGGCATCAGCTAAGAGCTGCTTAGCTTCCTCAAGGTTAGCATCGAAATCCTCGGAGATATAGCTCTGACCACCGTTAGCATTTGCATTGAAGGAGCTGCCGTCGGTATCTACCCAGCCCTCACCTACGAGGTTGTATGCGGGAGAGTAGGTTCCCTGCATCAGGGTATTTGCTACATAATCACGATCAATTGCCAGGCTCAGAGCCTTACGAACATTTACATCTGCGAATGCAGGATCTTCCAGGTTCATGGACAGATAGTAAGTTCCCAGGTTAGGCTCTACATGGAACTCGGGGTTACCCTGTAAGCTGGGGATCTCCTGGGTAGGAACATCCTTGATGAACAGTACATCACCGGACTGGTATGCAGTATAAGCTGCGTTGGAATCCTCCATCAGTACGAATTTGATGCTGCCAAGCTTGATCGCATCTGCATTCCAGTAGTTAGGGTTCTTGGACATAGTAATGTGAGAACCGGGTACCCACTCGGTAATGTAGAAAGGTCCGTTGGAGATATAGGTCTCAGCTGCGGTAGCCCATGCATCGCCGTTAGCCTCTACGGTTGCCTGCTGAACAGGGCTCAGGGTAGCGAATGCTGCCAGAGACTCGAAGTAAGGGCAGGGATTGGAAAGCTCTACAACGAAGGTCTTAGCATCGGGAGCGGATACTGCCAGAGCATCCAGATCACCTGCCTGTGCCTCGTCAAAGCCCTTAACCATACCCAGAACAGTCTCAGCATAAGGAGCTGCTACTACGGGATCGCATACACGCTTCCAGCTGTATACGAAATCGTCTGCGGTCAGATCACTGCCGTCAGACCACTTTAATCCATCACGAAGATGGAAGGTCCAGGTAAGACCATCTTCAGATACTTCCCAGGTCTCAGCCTGTCCGGGAGCGATCTTACCATCCTGGTCAATTGTCAGAAGACACTCAAAAGAGTGAAGCAGCATATTACCGCCATCTACTGCACTGTTCAGTGCGGGATCAATGGTCTCGGGATCGGGACCGATCTGAACGGTAAGCTGTTTGCCTTCGGTACTAACTTCGGTTGCTGCTGCATCGGTCTTGGTGCTGTCAGTTGCACTGGCACTGCCGGTTGCAGAAGAACCATTGTCGCTGCTGCCGCATGCTGCCAGAGAACCTACCAGCATTGCTGCGGTGAGCAGCATAGCTAACTTCTTTTTCATAAAGTTATCCTCCTCTTTCTTTTCATACAAAAGCACTATGCTTTGTATAGCTTTATATTAAACAGCTAAATTGCTCAGCTGTCAATACCTAATTTCAGGCATTGATCTTCTCCACATGGTGGCAAGCCACGTAGTGACCCTTTTCCACTTCTCTCCATTCGGGTTCCTTCTGTGCACAGCACTCATCCGCATAAGGACATCTGGTGCGGAAACGACATCCGGTAGGAGGATTTAAGGGGCTGGGTACATCTCCCTGCAGAACAATACGTTTGCTTGCTCTTGCCTTGATGGGATCTGCAATGGGGATCGCAGAGATCAGGCTCTTGGTATAAGGATGCAGGCTTCGTGCTACCAGCTCGTAGCTGTCTGCCAGCTCTACCATTTTGCCCAGGTACATAACGCCGATACGGTCGGAGATATGTTTTACGACAGAGAGGTCATGTGCGATGAACAGATAGGTCAGTCCCATCTGCTCCTGCAGCTCCTCGAACATATTCACCACCTGTGCCTGGATCGATACATCCAGTGCGGAGATCGGCTCATCGCAGACGATGAACTGCGGGTTCACTGCCAGTGCTCTCGCAATGCCGACACGCTGACGCTGTCCGCCGGAGAATTCATGAGGATATCTGTTCGCATGCTCAGAGTTCAGTCCAACCTTCTCCAGCATGGAAATGATCATATCATGACGTTCCTTCTTATTGGCAGCCAGCTTATGAATATCTATGGCTTCCCCTACGATATCTCCTACGGTCATTCTGGGATCCAGACTTGCATAAGGATCCTGGAATACCATCTGCATCTTCTGACGGTAAGGCAGCATATCTACCTTTACTTTATTTTCAACGTCCAGGATCACCTTGCCGTCAAATGTGATCTTGCCGCCGGTGGGCTCATATAATCGTAAGATAGAACGTCCGGTGGTGGTCTTACCACAGCCGCTCTCTCCTACCAGTCCGAGAGTCTCACCTTTATTCACAAAAAAGCTGACATCATCCACGGCCTTCACGAACTTACGGTTTTTACCCATGCCGCCTGCGGGGAAGTATTGCTTCAAATGTTCAACCTGAAGTAACTTATCACTCATTGGTATTTCCTCCCTCCATCTCAGCTTTCTGGTTCATAAAGCAGTGTGCATAATGCGTCTCGCTAAAATCCGTCTTGGGCGGATTCTCTCTCAGGCAGATCTTCATGCAGTTCTTGCAGCGGGGTGCGAATGCACATCCCTCGGGAGGATTCAAAAGATCCACCGGATTACCCTCGATGGGGATCAGCTTCTCATGCTTCGTGCTGTCCAGACGGGGGATACTCTCCAGAAGGCCCTTGGTATATTCATGCTTCGGATGGTAGAAGATCTCGTCACAGGTACCGGTCTCCACGATACGGCCGGCATACATGACTGCAATACGGTCACACATGCTCGCCACGATACCCAGGTCATGGGTGATCATGATGATCGCCATGCCCAGCTTGTCCTTCAGCTCCATCATCAGCTCCAAGATCTGCGCCTGAATGGTAACGTCCAGTGCGGTAGTAGGCTCATCGGCGATCAGAAGCTTCGGTTCACATGCCAGCGCAATTGCGATCATGACACGCTGTCTCATACCACCGGACAGCTCGTGGGGATACTGCTTCATACGTTTCTCCGGTTCATTGATACCTACCAGAGACAAAAGCTCCACTGCTCTTGCATATGCCTTTTTCTTATCCGCATCGGTATGCAGACGGATTACTTCCATGATCTGATTACCAATGGTATATACGGGATTTAAGCTGGTCAGAGGATCCTGGAAAATAATGGAAACCTCTTTACCACGCATTTTGGAAAAATCTTTTTCGGTCATTTTCTCCACTTCGTGTCCATTGAAGTGAAGTTCTCCGCCGATCAGCTTACCGGGATAAGCGGTCAGTCCCATCAGACTGTATGCGGTTACGGATTTACCGGAACCACTCTCTCCTACGATGCCCAGTACTTCCCCTTCCTTCAGGTGAATGGAGACATCGTTCAGTGCCTTTACTTCTCCGGCAGGAGTAAAGAAAGAGAGACGTTCATGCTGTATATCTACCAGATAATTGTTATCCATCTTCACTACTCCTTCCATTAATTCTTAAGCTTCGGGTCAAATGCGTCACGAAGTCCGTCACCAAACAGGTTAAAGCTTAAGATGATCAGACTGATCAGCAGACAGGGTGCAAACAGCAGGTACGGGAATGTGATCATTCCGTTAATGGCATCACTTGCAAGGCTTCCCAGGGAAGGCAGGGGAACTGCCACACCCATGCCTAAGAAGCTCAGATAGCTCTCGGTAAAAATAGAGGAAGGGATCTGCAGTGTGGTAGTAACGATCAGCGTACCGATACAGTTAGTCAGCAGATGCTTTTTAATGATACGGCCATCCTTTGCTCCCAGAGCTTTGGCTGCCATGACATAATCATTCTCCTTCAGGGTCAGGATCTGGCTTCGTACCATACGTGCCATTCCTACCCAGTACAGCAATGCGAACACGATGAAGATACTGATCAGGTTAGATCCTACGATCTGCATCCATCCGAATCCGGGAAGCTGTGCCAGATTCGCCAGCGGATCCTTCAACGCAAAGGACAGCAGCACGATCAGCAGGAAATCCGGTATCGTATAGATAATATCCACAATACGCATAATGATCAGATCCACCCATCCACCGAAGAAGGCAGAGATGGAACCAATCAGGGAACCGATCACGAAAATGATGGCAGTAGCGATCAGACCAACCAACAGGGAGATACGGCTTCCCATCATAACACGGATGGCATAATCACGGCCCATTTTATCGGTACCGAGCACATGGGGGAATACCTTCTCTCCCGCATCCATACGCTCTATCTCTTTCTCGGAATACTGCATGGGGTGCAGATTCTCGCTTCCTTTGATCTGTGTCTTGTAATCATAGGGATAAAATGCCGGCACGATAAAGGAAAAGATCATAACTACAATAATAACGAAGAGGCTGACCATTGCAACCTTATTCTTACGAAGTCTGCGGAAGCCATCCTGCCAGAAGCCCACGCTCTCACGCATGATGACCTGGCTCTGCTTCTCTTCTTCGTTCGCCGGCATAAAATCTTCCGGTTTATATTTTACATGAAAGCTCATAGCATTCGGTTCTTTCATCGGTATCTTCCTTCCTGTTAATCTTACTTCAACTTGATCCTGGGGTCGACGAGCTTATATACGATATCCACCAGCACATTCATGACAACCATCAGTGTTGCGAGGAAAATGGTGGTACCCATGATCATGGTGTAGTCACGGTTAATGATCGAGCTGACAAATTCATTGCCCAGACCGGGGATCGTGAAAATCTTCTCTACTACGAAGCTTCCTGTCATAGTATAAGCCATCATAGGACCTACATAGGTGATAACGGGGAGCAGTGCATTTCTCAGTGCATGCTTGAACAGACGGAAGAAAGGTTTTACTCCCTTCGCCGTAGCGGTTCTCATATAATCCTGTCCCAGAACATCCAGCATGGAAGAACGCATCAGTCTCATAATATAAGCAGTGGGGTACAATGCCAGTGCGATCACGGGCATCACATAATGCTTCCAGGTGCCGATTCCGTAAGTGGGCAGTATCTTTACCTTACTTCCCAGGAAATACAGAAGCAGAGTACATATAACGAAGCTTGGTACCGCAATACCACAAGTGGAGATCACGGAGATCACGCTGTCCAGCGTCTTGCCACGATGGGTAGCTGCCAGACATCCCAGTGGGATACCTACCAACAGCGCTACGATAACGGAAAGTCCACCTACTCTTGCAGATACAGGGAACTTGGATACTATAATAGAAGTAACGGTTCTTCCTCTCTGCTTCAGACTCTCTCCGAAATCACCGTGCAAAGCATCTTTCATATACGTCAGATACTGCTGGGACAAAGGCTTGTCCAGTCCATATTTTGCCTCCAGGGCTGCCTGTGCAGCAGGGCTTACTGCTTTCTCCGAGAGGAACGGACCACCGGGGACCATGTTCATCAGGAAAAAGGTGAGTGTTGCTACTGTAAAAATCGTGATCAGCGCCAGACCGATACGTTTTGCAATATATTTAAGCATCTCTTCAACTCCTTGCTTTTCTTTTGCCTACGGACATTCATAAAATACACTTTTCGTATTTGTATGCAAGTATACACGTACGTAAAATGTACTTTACTTTTCCGACAACGACTTTTGTTATATTACAACACTTTTTCAAGGCTGTCAACTGAATTACATATGAAGCATCTGCCAGTTTCCGTGTTTTTCTTATTCCTGATTTATCTCCACCGTGTTCGTGTGCTACGCACATTTGTCTGTATATTTATGAAAAAGTTTTTCATTAAAAATAGTCTCTGTTTTTCAATTCCTGTATATAGTGTATATTTTCCAGTATATGATGTATATTTACACATTATATTTTTGTTCTTTTTTCTTTCTCCCATGTATGTCTCTATAGTTTTCCTCAAAAAAAAGAAGAATTTCCGGTGCAGAAAATTCTTCTTTTTTATACATTTTTTATTTTTTGTAGTTTTCATTTTGTTGCGCAGTCACTCAGATTTTGCAAAACGGCTCCATATATGCCGCGGCATCCTTTAACTCCTCTTCAATGGCAAGCAGCCGGTTGTACTTCGCCACACGATCGCTGCGGCAGGGTGCTCCGGTCTTGATCTGTCCGGCATTCAGTGCCACCGCTATATCTGCTATGGTGGTATCCTCCGTCTCGCCGGATCTGTGGGAAATCACTGCCTTATAGCCGTTCTTGTGTGCCATCTCCACCGCTTCGAAGGCTTCAGACAGCGTTCCGATCTGATTGACCTTTACTAAAATGGCATTACCACAATGAAGTTTGATCCCGGCATCCAGCCGTTTTGTATTTGTGACAAACAAGTCATCTCCCACTAACTGGATTTTCTCTCCCAGCCGTTTCGTCAGCTCCTGCCAACCGTCCCAGTCATTTTCATCCAGTCCGTCCTCAATAGAGATAATGGGATAGTTCTCCACAAGCCGTTCATAATACGAGATCATTTCTCCGGTATCCCGCAGGACTTCCTCTCCCTTCAGCTTACTCTCTCCCGGGAAATGGTACATTCCCGTTTTTTCATTATATAGTTCACTGCTGGCGGCATCCATGGCGATCTTGATATCCTGCCCCGGCACATATCCGGAAGCATTGATCGCCTCCACGAGGAAATCCAGCACGCTCTCCGCATCCGGCAGGTCCGGTGCGAAACCACCCTCGTCCCCGACTCCGGTAGACAAGCCTTTCTCCTCCAGCAGTTTTTTCAGATTATGATAAATTTCCGCACAGATCCGTAACCCTTCCGCAAAGTTTTCCGCCTGTACGGGCATGATCATGAACTCCTGGAAATCCACGGTGTTCGCCGCATGCTTTCCGCCGTTTAAGATATTCATCATGGGTACCGGCAGAAGTCTCGGAGAGATTCCTCCAAAGTAACGGTACAACGGAAGGCCCAGTGCCTCCGCAGCTGCTCTTGCCACCGCCATGGACACTGCCAGCATGGCATTAGCGCCTAAATTACTTTTATTATCTGTGCCATCCGTCTCCCGCAGGATCCGGTCGATACGGATCTGCTCCAATGCATTCTCTCCCACCAAAACACTTGCAATCTTTTCATCCACGTTTTTCACGGCATGCTGCACACCCAGACCGAAATATCTGATCTCACCGTCCCTGAGTTCCACGGCTTCGAACTGTCCGGTGCTGGCTCCGGAAGGCACTGCCGCAATACCTTTTGTGCATCTGCCGGTCTCTTTGTCCTTCACAGTAACAATCGCTGCCACCGTGGGATTTCCTCTCGAATCCAGGATCTCCCTTCCATGTACTTCGACGATCTCCAGATATTTTTCCATAAAAAACCTCCTTACAGGCATCCTTAACTTACTTTTTCTTAGGTAAGTATGTCCCATAAGAAGGTTATTATTCAGATCTGCTATGCGTTAATACGCTTTTCCGGCAAGGATCTCACAGTAATCCTTATAATTTTTCTCAAGCAGTGCCGGAGTATCCAGTCCATAGGGACACTTGGATTTACATCTGCCACAATGCAGGCACTCTTCAATCTTACGCATCTTCGCCTGCATCTCGTCTGTCAGCTGTGCGGCGGAAGGTGCTCTGCGGATCATCAGACTCATGCGGGCACAGTTGTTGATCTCGATTCCCGCGGGGCATGGCATGCAGTAGCCGCAGCCTCTGCAGAATTCTCCCTGCAGTTCTTCTCTGTCATGATCGATCACCGCCTGCAATGCGGGTGTCAATGCAGGCGGATTATCTATATAGGACAGAAATTCATCCAGTTCGCTCTCCCGCTGCACTCCCCAGATCGGAAGTACATTATCAAACTGTGCCAGATATGCATATGCCGCTGCTGAATTATTGATCAGTCCGCCGGACAGTGCTTTCATGGCGATAAATCCCATGCCTGCTTTTTTACAATCCTGTACCAGCTCCAGATCCTTGTCCGTTGCCAGATAGCAGAAGGGAAACTGCAGAGTCTCATACAGTCCGCTTTCGATGGCTTCATGCGCAACATTCAGGCGATGGTTCGTGATGCCGATATGGCGGATCATGCCTTTGTCCTTTGCTTCCAGCATAGCCTCATACAATCCTGTGCCATCTCCCGGCTTCGGGCAGAATGCCGGGTTATGGAACTGATAAATGTCGATATAGTCTGTTTTTAATTTTTCCAGGGAAGTATGCAACTCCTTCCAGAAGCCTTCTGTTGTGGTGGCTCCTGTCTTGGTAGCGATATATATTTTGTCCCGCATACCCTCAAAGGCAGCGCCCACTTTCTCTTCACTGTCGGTATAGTATCTGGCAGTGTCATAAAAGTTCACGCCTGCCGCATAGGCTTTGCGAAGCAGTCCAATGGCTGCTTCCTTGGAGATCCGCTGGATGGGCAGCGCTCCGAAGGAGTTCTTCTCTACGGTGATTCCGGTGCTGCCCAGAGTTACCAGATTTTTCTTCTGTTCCATATAATATAATTCTTCCTCCTGCTAATAAGAAGATATCATGTAAAAATCAGTTACAAAATCCTCAGGCACCGTGCAAAGTGCCTGAGGAATCTTCATCTGCTTTTATGGTTTCTGCGATCTTACCGAAAATATTCCGGTGATTACTTTTTAATTAACAGAGACTTTCCTGTCATTTCTGCTGGCTGCTCCATACCCATCACGTTGATCAGGGTAGGTACGATATCTGCCAGGCATCCGCCCTCTTTCAGCGTATAAGCAGGATCGTAGTTTACCAGGATGAACGGAACCGGATTGGTGGTATGTGCGGTATGAGGCTGACCGGTGGTGTAATCGATCATCTGCTCTGCATTACCGTGGTCTGCACAGATGAACAGAACGCCGTCTACATCCTTCACTGCCTGTACTGCCTTGCCTACGCACTCATCTACGGTCTCAATAGCCTTGATGGCTGCGGAGATCACACCGGTATGACCTACCATATCGGGGTTCGCGAAGTTGATCACGATCACATCGTATTTTTCAGAGCGGATCGCATCAAGCAGTTTCTCGCAAACCTGAGGAGCACTCATCTCCGGCTTCAGATCATAGGTCGCCACATCCTTGGGAGAATTTACCAGGATACGATCCTCTCCCTCGTTGGGCTGCTCTACGCCGCCGTTGAAGAAGAAGGTTACATGTGCATACTTCTCAGTCTCGGCGATACGTGCCTGCTTCATGTCATGGGCTGCCAGCCACTCACCGAAGGTATTGGTAATGGCGATCTTGTGGAATGCCACTTCTTTATTAGGAATGGTAGGATCGTAATCGGAGAAGCATACAAAAGTAATATCCTTTCTCACACGGTCAAATCCCTTGAAGTCATCATCACAGAAGGCTCTGGTGATCTCTCTTGCACGGTCGGGACGGAAGTTGAAGAAAATTACGGAATCCTTGTCCTGCACCAGTCCGACTGCCTTGCCATCTTCTACAACAACAGTAGGTTTTACAAACTCATCGGTCTCTTCTCTGTCGTAAGACTCCTGGATACCACAGATACCGCAGGCAGCGGTCAGACCTTTGCCCTCGGTCATGGCGTCGTAAGCCAGCTGTACACGGTCATAATTGTTATCACGATCCATAGCATAATAACGGCCCATTACAGAAGCGATCTTACCTACACCGATTTTCTTCATTTCTTCATTTAACTGCTCTGCATAGCTCTTACCGCTGGCGGGAGGGGTATCACGTCCATCTAAGAAGCAGTGAACATATACCTTCTCCAGGCCCTGTTGTTTCGCCAGCTCCAGCAGGCCGTACAGATGGGTTATGTGGCTGTGTACACCACCGTCGGATAACAGACCCATCAGATGCAGGGCACTGTTGTTCTTCTTACAATTATCAATGGCTTTTAACAGAGCTTCATTCTTAAAAAAGTCGCCGTCCTGGATCTCCTTGGTGATACGGGTCAGCTCCTGATATACGATACGGCCGGCACCCATATTCATATGACCTACCTCAGAGTTACCCATCTGACCTTCGGGAAGACCTACTGCCATACCGCTGGCATTACCATGTACAAAAGGATACTCCTTCATCAGGGAATCCATCACAGGGGTATTGGCTTGTGCTACGGCGTTGCCCTCTATCTTATCATTCAATCCATAACCATCCAGGATCATTAATACAACCGGTTTCTTTCTCATCGATCGTTCCTCCATTTTTACTTTTGATTATAATAAATTACCAGTACGGCTCCGGAAAATGGTCTGCGTCCCGGATCCGTTCTGAAAGCTTACATTACGTCCACCGAGATTATACACTGAAAACGACGGATGCGCAATAGTAACCGCTGATTTCTTGATCTGCATCTTTGGGCGTTTTTTCTGCAAATCATCCGGATTTACTTGTATTTTTCCTGCATATGCGCTACAATATCCGTTAAAATCTCATTTGGGAAAAGGGGATATCTTATGGTTACATTATTGGCAAAATTATTTATCAGGGATCATGAAAACGTCACGGATTCCGGCGTTCGCCAGGCATATGGAATGCTCTGCGGTATCGTCGGGATTTTTTTCAACCTGATCCTGTTCACTACCAAGGCTCTGGCAGGCTTTTTCAGTCATTCCATCGCCATCACGGCGGATGCATTCAACAACCTGTCGGATGCAGCATCCTCCATCATTACGCTGGCAGGCTTCAAAATGGCGGGACAGAAGCCGGACTCTGACCATCCCTTCGGACACGGACGGATCGAATATATCTCCGGGCTGTTAGTCTCTATTTTAATCGTGCTCATGGGCTTCGAACTGGTAAAAAGCTCTGTAAGTAAGATTTTCCATCCGGAAGTTCCTGACTACTCCCCTGTCATTATCGGCATCCTGGTATTTTCGATCCTGGTAAAGTGCTATATGGCTCTGTATAACCGCAGCATCGGTTCCCGGATCGGTTCTGTGGCAATGAAGGCTACCGCCATTGACAGTTTGAGCGATATGATAGCAACCACCGTGGTTCTCATCGGCACTATCGTCTCGGCCGCCTCGGGCATCATTATCGACGGTTACTGTGGTGTGCTGGTGGGTATGTTCATCCTGTACTCCGGATTTGTCGCAGCCAAAGACACGATCAGTCCCCTGCTTGGGCAGCCCCCCGAGCCTGAACTGGTACAGCAGATTAACGACATCGTTCTCTCTTATGATGATGTCACCGGGATTCACGATCTGATCGTGCATAATTACGGCCCCGGAAGGACTCTGATCTCTCTGCATGCGGAGGTTCCTGCCGACGGTAATATTCTGACCCTGCACGATACGATCGATACCATAGAGCATGAACTGCGCAGCAAATTAAACTGTAACGCTGTGATCCACATGGATCCCGTCAGCACCAATGACCCCGAGACACTGTCCCTGAAAGCAGAGGTAAAAGCTTATCTGGATCAGATCGATCCAAAACTCAGCATGCATGATTTCCGCATTGTCAAGGGACTGACCCACACGAACCTCATTTTTGACATCGTAGTCCCCTATGATTATCCCGTTTCCGATCAGGATGTGGTTGACTCCGTCACGAAACGGATCCAGATGAACCACCCGGATTTCTACGCAGTGATTGATGTGGATAAGGCAGTGGTACAATAAAGTTTGTATTAAAAACGCCATTTTTTGCTAAAAAAATACAAAAACAGGAGATTTTGGCCTTTTATAAGAGCTTATTTTCGCTAAAATGGGAAAAATAATAAAATCAGTACAAAAAATGTTTGATTTAGAAGATTTTTTGTACTGATTTTGCTATTTTGATGCGATTTGCACCAAAACAATAGAAATGCCTATGACGTACAGATATTATGAGAAAATATAGAACGCCTGCAGCGGATGGAATGTCCTTCCGAGAATGTTTGCCGGACGATGGTGATATTTTCTCGACCGCTATATCACTTTTCGTCAGAAAATTCCCTCCGGGAGACCTGACACCCCGGAAGGATGTTCCATCTGCTGCGTGCGTTCGTGGGGGTTATGGCAACCCTACGTTACGAGCCATGCACTCAATTTATTCCTGACTGTTGATGTAGTTGATCAGTCCCTCTGCGGCGATAATCTTCTGCATGAACTCGGGGAACGCCTGTCCCTGGAAGCTTTCGCCTGTGGTAAGATCTTGGATCACTCCGGTATTGAAATCTATCTCGACTTCATCGCCGTTTTGAATCTTCCTGGATGCCTCGGGACACTCAATGATGGGCAGTCCGATGTTAATGGCATTGCGGTAAAAGATTCTGGCGAAGGTCTCTGCGATGACACAGCTGACACCTGCAGCCTTGATGGCGATGGGGGCATGCTCTCTGGATGAGCCGCAGCCGAAGTTTTTCTCCGCTACGATGATGTCACCCTTTTTTACATTTTTAATAAAGTCCTTGTCAATATCCTCCATGCAGTGAGTGGCCAGTTCTGCAGGATCGGAGGAATTCAGATATCTTGCGGGAATAATAACGTCAGTATCCACGTTATCTCCGAATTTGAAAACTATTCCTTTTGCGTTGTTCATTTTCCGTTACCTTTCTATTACAAATGTTTCAAATATTTTTCCTGTTCCAATATATCTCTTACTTTTCCATGCAGGCAGCCACAGGATTCCACAATCCCTTACTTGCCTGCCCGCATCTTGCTTTTTCCTGCAGCTTACTCCAGTTCGCAGGGACAGGATATCTTGCCGGTGATGGCGCTGGCTGCCGCTACTGCGGGACTTGCCAGATAGATCTCGGATTTTACATGTCCCATACGTCCCACAAAATTACGATTGGTCGTGGAGACACATCTCTCTCCTTCTGCCAGGATACCCATGTATCCACCAAGGCAGGGTCCACAGGTAGGAGTGCTTACGACTGCTCCCGCTTCAATAAAGGTCTTCAGAAGTCCCTCTTCCATGGCCTGCATATAGATGGACTGGGTGGCAGGAATTACGATGCAGCGCATGCCTTTCGCCACATGTCTGCCCTTGAGTACCTTTGCTGCGGTGCGCAGATCGTCAATACGTCCGTTGGTGCAGGAACCGATGACTACCTGGTCGATGGCAATGGCGTCCATCTCGTGGATCTCATCGATGGTATGTGTATTCTCCGGCAGATGAGGGAAGGCCACGGTAGGCCGTAAAGTGCTTAAGTCAATGGTATACTCCGCATCATACTGTGCATCCGGGTCTGCTTCGAATACTTTATAGGGACGCTTGGAGTGTTCTTCCATATAAGCAATAGCTTTCTCATCCACAGGGAAAATACCATTCTTGCCACCGGCCTCAATGGCCATATTGGCAATGGTGAAACGGTCATCCATGGACAGATTGGCGATACCGTCCCCTACAAATTCCATAGACTTGTACAGTGCACCGTCCACACCGATCATGCCGATGATATGTAAGATCACATCCTTACCACTGACCCATTCTGCGGGTTTGCCGGTCAGATTGAATTTGATTGCCGCAGGTACTTTGAACCATGCCTTACCGGTAGCCATACCGGCTGCCATATCCGTGCTTCCCACACCGGTGGAAAATGCTCCCAAAGCACCGTAAGTACAGGTATGGGAATCTGCACCGATGATCACATCTCCGGCTACAGTAAGTCCTTTCTCCGGAAGCAGGGCATGCTCGATACCCATCTCTCCCACTTCGAAATAATTGGTGATCTCATTGCGTCTTGCAAACTCACGGACACATTTGCAGTGCTCCGCAGACTTAATATCCTTATTGGGAACAAAATGATCCGGTACCAGTGCGATCTTATCCTTATCAAACACCCCCTGCACCTTCATTTTATCCATTTCCTTGATTGCCACCGGACTGGTGATATCGTTGCCCAGCACCAGATCCAGCTGTGCCTCGATCAGCTGTCCTGCCTGTACATGCTCAAGACCCGCTGCACGGGCAAGTATCTTCTGTGTCATTGTCATTCCCATTGTTTACTGCTCCTTTTTCTCTTCATACAGCTTGTGCGTTCTGCGCAGCTGTTCCACACTTCAGATCCGTAATACTTCTCTTTGAAGTTTTCATTATTGTAGCACACTCATTTGCAATTGAAAACATCCACATTTAACATATTTCTACGTAAATGTGGATGTTTTAGTATCAAAACATTGATTTATTTTATTATTATCATGCAACAGATTTTATGATAAGCAGTCACTGTTTTCGTTCTTTTCTGCCGTCTCAGACTCTCTGGGAACCATATTTTGACCATTCTGTGACTTTACTTTCCAGGTCAATACCACCTTGAACAGATCTCCGTCCAGTTCGATCCGGAATTTGCCGCTCTGCAGTTCCGTGAAGCTTTTGGCGATGGCCAACCCCAGTCCGCTGCCCTCGGTATTACGTGAGGTGTCTCCTCTGACGAACCGTTCCGTCAGTTCCTCTCCGGATACGGACAGCTCCTGTGCCGTGATATTTTTTAAGATGATCGTCACATCCTCTTTTGCCGTGAAACCGTTGACATAGACTCTGGTGCCGGGTAACGCATACTTGGCAATATTGCCAAACAGATTTTCAAAAATACGGAAGGTTTTCTGACTGTCCAACGGCACGATGACCTTCTCTTCCGGCAGGCTCATCCGCACTTCCAGTCCGGCATCCGTCAGCTTGTCCTCCATCTCGAATTCTACCTGTTTCACCATGCTTACAATATCCACATCTCGGATATCGAGCGTGATATTCTGGGAATTTGCCTTGCTGACTTCGAACAGATCCTCGATCAGTGCCTTCAGGCGCAGCGATTTACGATCCAGCGTCTCTAAGTACTCCTTCCTCTGTTCTTCCGTCACTCCCGGCTCCTGTAGCAGCTTTACATAAGTAATGATAGCTGTCAGTGGCGTCTTCAGATCGTGGGATACATTCGTGATCAGTTCCGACTTCATCCGCTGGCTCTTCACTTCCTCCGCCACCGCATTACGGAAGCCTTCCTCGATCCGGTAGATCTGCGGTTTAAAGGGTTCAAACACGCCCAGATCTTCCTCTATGGTCACGTTCAGATTACCCTGAGCGATCTCATTGGTGGCCTTTAACAGCAATCCGTACTTTTTCTGCAATTTGCTGACATAACGCCGCAGTACAAAATACAGTACCACAGAGTAAATGACCGCGATCGTCAGTCCTCCCAGCGGCAGACTGCATATCACCACCAGAATCAGGGCATTCCACAATACGATCCGCAGGATCAGCTTCTTGGCATCCTTCGTCACATCAAAATGCTCTGCATCATGATAGACATCCACCACCTTATCCCTGCCAATGGAGAATCCCTTCTTCATTCCTCTCCATATTTTTTTCCAGAGAGGCACTAACAGATAGCACAAGCTGTGCTGTCTCAAATACATTCCGACTCCCTGGGCCCGCATTGTCCGCAGGGACACACCGCAGCACCAGGCAATGAAAAACAAGGCTGCCACTGCCAGAACATTTAATGCATAGGTCAGTATTATGGTCAATAACAGTATCTGCGCACTGTTTCCCCGTAAAACCGTGCTCAGCGCATGACCGCTTCTTACCCAGGATACCAGTCCTACCACCTGTTCACTTCCGATACCGGCTATGATAGTCAGGATCACAACGATCGCCTCGACAGGCAGCTTCAGCAGCATCACCTTCTCCCAGGCTCTCTCTTCTCCAAGTCCCGGAAATGCAAGCGCCAGCAGGAAGATCAACAGTGCCAGGATCAGAAATACCTGCTGACATCCTGACAGATAATAGGATGCATACTCTCCCATGGAAAAGTAAACACTGACATTGTTCATATCCTGATCATAATAAATAAATTGTCCGTTCTGTCCCAGACTTTGTGCTGCCTGTCTGGAGATGCAAAAGGTGATCTCACAATTTTTCGGCATTTCCAGCCGGAACATGGTATTATGACCGGAAGAGATTTCGCTGCCCATATTGGCATCCACCATTCGCGTAAGACCGCAGTTACGGATCACTTCCGCCGCTGTCTTACGAAGGGTTGTCGTATCCGATCCGATCACCGTATTTCCTAAGGTGGCATCATTTCCATAGGCATCAAATACAAAAGTCAGATAAAAGCTCTGTTCCTCCGCCACGATATCCGTATCCGCCAGATTACTTAGGGTCTCTCCGGTCTGAGTATCCCGGATCCTATAATCATACAAATTATTCAACTGACCAAAGGAGTTTTCCAGGGTATTGAAATGTTCTTCCAAGTATTCCCCGGTCTGCGCCGCCAAGATTCCCTGGGCCGCATAGTTTTCGGGATCTGCTCCTTCCGGTATCGTAAGCTCCTCCGTATCTCCATATGCCACTTCTGCCCGTTTCCGGTCATCATTGAGCCATTCGTTTCCCTCTGTTGGCTGCATATATAATTCCACATAGTTTAAGGAAGTCTGGTGTTCTTTGTTATACAGATCCCTATAGAGCAGATAACAGTTCTGATACAGATAAGTAATCGTATTCGACGTCTCCAGCGGATCCGCAATGTATTGTTCATTCCTCCTGCTCTCCGCTCTACGCTCGAAGATTCCGTAGCAGGCGGTAAAAATACCGGAAGCTGCCAGACTGACAATCAGTCCGATGATCAGCCATTTGACTGCAGGCTTTCTGTTTCCTCGGTTTCCTCGATTTTCCCTGTTTTCTGTTGTCTCCGCTTTCACAGCCTCTGTTACCTGTTCCATTCTTACACCTCTCCGGCCATTTTCCTCTGCCTGCCGAAACACTTTGTTCCCCACATCCGTATTTATTGTTTATCAATCTTATATCCTACGCCCCATACCACTTTCAGATACTTGGGATTTCGCGGATCGATCTCGATTTTTTCGCGGATGTTCCGCACATGTACCATAATGGTATCGGTGTTGACCGCTTTCTCGTTCCAGATACGCTCATAGATCTCATCCGCGGAAAATACTCTGCCCGGATTCTTGATCAAAAGCTGTACGATCTTGAATTCCATGGGTGTCAGCTTCACCGCTTCTCCGTCCACCGTCACTTCTACGGTTTCTTCGTTCAGTTCCAGGCCGCCGATGGTATACACATGGGATTTCTCCTGTTCTTCCCCACTGACTGCCGTCAGATATTTGGAATATCTGCGCAGATGGGAATTTACCCTCGCCAACAGTTCCAACGGTGTAAAGGGTTTGGTAACATAGTCATCCGCTCCCATATTTAATCCCATGATCTTGTCCACTTCCTCGGACTTGGCGGACAGCATGATCACCGGGAACTCGTGATTCTGCTCCCGCAGCTTCATTAACATCGTCACACCGTCCATCACCGGCATCATAATATCCAGGATAGCCAGATGGATCTCCTCCTGTGCTACGATCTCGAGTCCTTCCTTACCGTTGGCAGCCTTCCATACCTGATACCCCTGATTTTTCAGATAGATTTCCACACCATCCCGGATTTCCTTATCATCCTCCACGATGAGAATATGATATTTATTGTTCTCCATGACTCCCTCTCATTCTGCCACATGCGGCAAGGGGATCCTCTCCCCTGTCTGTTTCTGATTCTAATTTATAATTTCTAATTTCACCTACTGAAAAAACGAAAGATTTTCTAAAGATTTTTTTTCGTAAAAACACCAAGGAGGTGGACATTCGGTGCCACCTCCTTGATCATCTTCGAAGCGTACATTCCGGCTTACATGGTTATACTTCATCCTCATAGTACCGGATCATGCATACCAGTTCGCCGTCCTCTACGGACACTTCCGCTTCCTCTCCCAGGAATTCATTGCTGATCCCGATGGGGAAATCATTGGTGATCACGGCATTTTCCAAAGGATATTTCATGCCGCGGATATTCACGCCTTTTGCCTCCTTCGTCAGGGCAAACAGCGACATGGTGCCCTCCAGCTCCTTCCGGAAATGCACGGCTTCGTTCTGCAGTACCAACACCATTCCCGTACCGTCTACCAGGTACCCCACCGCACCGTGATTTTTGAGATACAGCAGACACTGGATATTCGCCAGGGTATGGTCAAATCTCCCACCGGTGGCCGCATAAATACGGAAATCGTTATAACCCAGCTCCAGCCCCCGCTTGATAGCTGCCAGCATGTCTGTGTCATCCTTACACTCCGGCAGGCGGCAGATCTTCTCCGGAACGGTCTGTTGTAACTGTTCCACAGCAAGCTTCTCCTGTTCGCTCATCGAGTCAAAATCTCCGATGATCAGGTCCGGCTCAACATTCAGGATCCCGCAGTAGCTTAAGCCGCCGTCCACCGCGATCACATAATCTTCCTCTGTCACAGACAGCTCTCCCATCGTGAGATCTCCTGCGCCGATCAAAATACATTTACCCATAGTATTTACTGTTTTCCTTTCCTGTAACGGTTCCGTCCTTGTCAATCCCCAAGTCACATGAATGCGCCTGTGCCGCTTTGTGACCGTCCTGTTTCCGAAACAGGTGTTTTGTTTACGGACCGTCACGCACTATTGTACCGTTTCTGCATTTACATTTCAAGGGATTGGCGGTATATTTGAATTATGAATACTTTATATTATGAAAATCAACCGTTAACCGTTGCGGAGCTCCGCAGGCTGCAGGCTTTGGAAAACCGATATCGGAATGCTGCCAGAGAAGTGTTTACGAACCGTGTGGAATACTACCACCGCTTCACCGGTGGGCACTATACCTCCATCACCATAAGAGATCAGAAGACCCGCTGGGGAAGCTGTTCCTCAAGAGGGACTTTATCCTTCAATTACCGCCTGATCTACGGTCCTGCCGGTCCTCTGGATTATGTGGTAGTCCACGAGCTCTGCCACCTGACTCATATGAACCATTCGAAGGACTTCTGGAACATGGTCGAGCGCATCATGCCGGATTACCGGATCTATAAACAGTGGCTAAGGGAGCACGGACAGGAGCTTACCCTGACGACACATCTGAAAAAGCAGGGCATTCCCATCCGCCTTAGCTGAAGCAACTTACTATAAATGGCGGCCTGTTTTTCAACAGACCGCCATCTTTTACTATTCTGCTTTACGCAGTGCTATCTTCCGTTTATCTGTTCTCGTTTACATAGACCTGTACACGGCTCTGAATGACACCTGCCACATCCTTCGCACTCTTCTGTCCTGAGAAGTATGCTCCGGCTTCTTCCGAAATGATGTTGGAGATTGCCTCATTATAGTATCCCCTCTTGTTCACGCTTTCCACAAAGCTTACGATTCTGTCCACCTGCTCCTGGGTCAGCTGCGGCAGCAGTATTTCCTCACCGTTGATGTAATAGGTCTCATCGTATTCCACTTTGTTGCCGTTCTCATCCATATAGTACGGCTTCTTTGTAGCATCCTGCACATTCTTCTCAAAGGTGCTGCGAAGTACCGGAAGATTGTATTCCTGTTCCTGTATCTTATCCTGATATTCCTGTGTCAGATAGTAGCGCAGGAATTCCCATGCACCATCCAGGTTCTTGGATTTTGCAGACAGGGCATACATCCTGTTGCCTGCCCATAATACGGAGCCCATGTCTCCATCGGTCGGGAAGCCCACAAAGGAGATATCCTCACCGAAGACACCGTTGATCGTACCGTTCAGGTCACGGATGTTGCTGATGGAGATGGTATCCAGCAGGGTTCTGTCCTCACGGTACTGGGATTCATAATTATTCCAGTAATCCTCTCCCCAGTAATCCTCTCCATATTCTACCGGCAGCTCGCCTGCATAGGCCAGCATTGCCACGAAATTATCCGTATCAAATGCACATTTTCCGGTAGATACATCCACGAAATCACTGCCGCAATAGTTCATCATGGTATACAGGAAGCTGTCTCTGGTGATATCACTGAAGAGTGCGGTTCCTTCCGGCATGGTATCCCGGATCGTCTGCAGCTCTTCCATAGTAATGGAGGTACGGTCTCCGAAAATAGATTCTTTACCTACCATAGTAGAGATATAGAAGGAAGGAATCACATAGTACAGTTTACCGTCCACACGGTACGCATCCCAGACGTTCTGCAGATAGTCGTTTTTCGATAATTCCTCATCCCCCGCAATGAGGTCATCCACATTTGCCACCAGTCCCTTGGCAATATAGCTGTCCATTGACATATTGCTGTCCACGATCAGAATATCCGGCATTCCTCCGGAGATGATATCATTATTTAACTGCTTCACACCGAGAGTATAATCCTCTGAAGTGTTGTAGGTATTGTATTCCTTGACCACAATACGATAGGTGTCACCGGACTTATTATACTCTACCACTTTTCTCTTCAGATCATAATCGATATAGTTACCGGCCAGTGTAAGGACGATCCGGTCCTTAATATCCTCCGGCTTCACGTGGGTGAACAGACCGCCGCATATTTTGCCTTCGTTGTAATCATAGTAGAAGCCCAAGAACTGTTCCTCGTCCAGTACCAGGAAATTGTTCAGGCTGCCGGCAGCCAGATCCGAATTGATATAACTCATGATCTGCTTCGACTCCTGTGTCTGCACATTATAGCTGAACAGGCCGTTACTATCGGCATAGTACAGGATGTCACCGTCTCCGGGCACCATATTGTAATAACCACCATTGGTCAGTGTCGAGGATAGCTTTATTCCCTCCGATACCGCATCGGTTGCAGGATCATAGGTTGCGATATACATATCCGTGTAATTGCTCTCATCATAATAGATGATCTGTACCTTGCCATCCGGTGTAATGATATTCGAGCTTGCATTGTTGAAAAGTGTTGCGACTGCCTCCGGCAGATCCTTCCGGTCTGTGATACCCTCTTCCGTCACAGTGCATTTCTCTATTTTATCACCGCTTAACAGCAGTGTCAGGGTTCCATCCTCATTGGGGATGATACTATATACCCAGGAATAGCTTTCTTCTGTATTCATATCATTCAGATCAGCTTCCCATACGATGGTCCCATCTGCGCTCCAGCAGAGTAATGCATAATCATTTGTACTGCTGGAATCGTTTTCGGAATATGTCTCACTATAGTAATTACGTATTCCGTAAACATTTCCATCCGAGCCGACCGTGCAATTGTTGAGCGATGTGTATGTATAACTGCTGTTCCCTGCCGGTGCATCTACCACATCCATATCCGCTGCCGCAATATCCTGTGTGCTGGCCTCCTGCTCTGTAAGCGGCATTGCTTCACTTCCGTCCGCTCCATCCGCAGGTGTATCTACAGGATTCTCACCGCCCTGTGCAGGTGCCGGAGTCGCCGGAGCCTCTCCTTCCTTCCACATAGGCAGTTCTACGGTGTCGATGACGGTACCGTCCTGCTTCATTGTCGCAAGATGCAGCTTACTCTGATTGCCATTCTCGGAATATTCATAGGTCTCAAACAGAAGGTAAATCGTATCTCCCTTTTTGGTCAGCAGATCAATATTCATATTGTCTGAATCCATATTGAGATCCAGCGCCTGTTCCTTAAATACATACTGTTTTGCAAGGCTGGCATCGGCCGCACTGCTGCCACCGTTTCCGTTCCCGCCGTTACCCTTTCCACAGGCAGTCAGACCTGCGATCATTGCCACGGTCAACGCGATACTGATCAGTTTTTTCCCTTTCTTTTTCATTCTCCCTCTCCTTTTCTTGTCTGTGTCTGTTGTTTTACGACTGCTGTTCCTCTTTTGTCTCTGCTTCCACCGCCGGCTCATCCGTCAGCCAGGAGAATTCACTGTCAGCATAAGGGTCTTCCTCCAGCTCCCGTTCCAGTTCCTCCAGGACATCCCTCTCCTTGTGGGGGTGTTTTTTCTCCCTGCGGCGTTCCACAGCCCGCTCTGCCTTATCCTTACCGGTATGCCATACATCCTTCAAAGTCCAGCCCTTATGGCGCCACCAGTGTACAAAGCACCAGATAACGGTCACTACCGGATATAATAACAGAAACAGCATAAATACTGTAAGTAATGCAATAATGTCTTCATAGCCTCTCGCCAGATTCTCCCAGTAGGGGTAGATGATGGCTTTGCCGTTCATGGAACGTGTTCCGAAGGCAAGGATTGTTTTGATCCGGTTGGGCAGGGAATACCGTCTGCTGTTTTCCACGATCTCGACGTTTTTCTCGTCTATACCGATCCCTTCTTTTACTTTGCCGTAGGCGAACTCATCCACAGGGTTCGGCATCACGATCTCGTAATGGTTGATTCCGTTATTCGTACCATAAGCAGACAGTGTCTCATAAGACACATAGACCACCGTGGAATTCAGTCCCGCTGCTTTATCCATTCTGCTGTCCGGGCGCTGTACCACACCGGTGACGATATGGGGAACATTGCCGATATATACCGTCATTCCCACCACATCATTGGAGCCGAACAGCTGCCAGGCCGCATCCTGATCGATGATACAATAGTCCTGCATCAGATCGTTACCGGAAAAATAGGAGCCTGTGATCAGTTTTAACGGATGGAACATAAAAAAGTCTCCGCCGATACCGATGGCATTGGCATCCAGCGTATTTTTCCCGTTGACCAGGGTGATCTTACCGTCTGCGCTATAGGCATCCACCCAGAGTCTGGCACTTGGATTCTCGGAGGTCTCTGTAATCGAGGCCTCCTGCAGCACATTTTTCAATGAATATTCAAAGCTTTGAATGGTATCCTCCGTCACTTCTGCTTTGGAGGAGAAAAAGCAGCTGATCTGTGCCACATCCTTTTTTTCACTCCATCGTCCGGCCATCTGCTGGGCATCCTGGGTATTTGCCAGATGGTTGGTCCATCCCAGCAAAAGCAGGAACAGAAGAAAGGATACTACTGCACTGCAGTACCATATGCATTTCTTTTTATTCTGTATTCGAATCCGAAACATCTGATCTGTTTCTTCCTTCCTGTTAAATTATTTTCCGTCTGAAAGACCTTTTATGAATTATTTGCCAGTCTGACCAGCTTTCCTGCCTCTACCGGCTGGGTAGATGTCGTAATGACAAATTCATAGCCATATAAAGCTCCGCTCACTGCGGACTGGGTGTCATCACTTGCCAGTACCTCCACATCCACACGGGTCGCCACATAACGGTTACCTAAGGGGCTGCTCTTGGATTCCACGATCAGGATAAACTTACCGTTACTGTCCTCACGGATGGCACTGTTGGGTACGATCAGATCGTAATTGGCACTCTTCTGTCCCACGGATACATTTAAGGACTGTCCGGGTGTCACTTCATCTCCGGTGATATCAAAGGTCAGCAGCTTCTTCTGTCCGGGATCTGTGGTATCCGGCTTGATGCTGGCCAGTGTAATATCCATATCACTGTATCTCCAGGAATTCACCAGGTCTGCCTTATCTCCCACAGAAAGTCTCTTCGCCTGATCATTGGTCACGGAGAAGCTCATGGTAAAGCCCTTACCCTCCGGCTGCATGGTCACCAGTGCAGTATCCGGCTGTGCCTCGTCTCCTGCCTTGACTGTTACGCTGGTAATGGTACCCGAAATGGGGGCTTCGATGCTGGCACCTACCGCATTCTCCTGTAATTTTGCGATATCATCTCTCTGTTTCTGGAGACTGTCTAACTGGTAATCCAGATTCAGTTCCGTGGAAATATCCTTCAGCAGCTGTTCCTTGGTATCCTGTGCTGCTTTCAGCTGGATATTTCGTTTATCCAGTTCGGTCTGCCAGTTCTGGGTCTGCACCGTCAGGGAATTGGTGCTGTTCTCCTTGCTGTTCTGTTTATCTGCCAGTGCCTTGTTGGCATCTGCAAGCGCTTTTACCTTCTCATCATATGCTTTCACTTTGTCCGGATTGTTATTGATAAATGCCTGTCGTTCATTGATCAGTGACTGATACTGTTCCCTGTTCTTCAGTGCCAGTTGGTATTCGTCCTCTGTCACCTGATTGACAAAGCCATTACCGGATACCGAACTAGCAATGTTCTCATTGTATTTATCGATGGTGGCCTGACAGGTGGCCTGAGCTGCCTGCCATTCGCTGATCTTGTCTTTCGCAATCTTGACTTCATCACTGTTTAATGCTGCCTGGGCTGCGTTCACCTTATTCTGCTCCGAACCGGTGTCTGGCGTTCCTCCGGCATCCACGTTCACCTGTGCGGTCTTCAGCTGATTGATTGCGTTGGTGGCTTCATCCACCTGCTTCTGCCATCTGTCGATCTCTGCCTCCGCCGCCACAATGCGACTCTGATAAGTGTTTATGGAAGCCACATTTCCGTTCTGTACATTCTGGAAGGTAGAATTGGAAATGTCACCGGATAACAATGCCAGCTCAAAATCCAGCATTGCCTTATCCAATGCAGCCTGGGCATCGGTCAGTTCCTTGCTTTCCTTATCCTCCAGTAACAGCAGGGGAGCTCCCTTCTCTACCTTGTCCCCGGTCTTTACCAGAACACTGGAGATCGTACGGGTCTCACTGATCTTCACATTATAAGGATCTCCGCTTTCCACCGTACCGGTACCGCGGATCTTCGCCGTGATGGTGCCAGACTGTACATATTGTGCCGCCACCTCCGGAAGGGAATAGTTCATAAATGTGTTGGAGAAAAATGTCAGCACTAACATTACAGACAAGAATATAATGGCTGCATTTTTAACCCATTCTCTTCTCTTTTTTCCACCGTTCTCGTTCATCTTGCTTCTCCTCTATACTTCTCTTTCTATCTGTACTCCGACAGTCGGATCCATGCCGGTATATCCTCAAAATCAGTGATCCTAGCCTTTGACACCGCCCTGGTAGGTAATTCCGTCTACCAGATATTCTTCTCCGTAGAGAAATACCAGAAGACTGGGCACCATGTAGATCGTAGCCACGGCGAATGCCAGTCCGATCTCTCCGGAATTGATCTTGCTTAAGAATACGGACAAGGGATGCATCTCCGCATCGGATAACAGGATCAGCGGCTGTTCCACCATATTCCAGTAATCGATAAATACAAGGATGGCTGCGGAACACAGCGCTCCTTTGCACAACGGCATACAGATCAGCCGATAGATCTGCCACTCTCCGGCACCGTCAATCTGTGCCGCCTCCATGACCCCCACAGGAATTCTCTTCATGAACTTCGTCAGCAGATAGACTGCAAAGGGTGAAAAGATCCCGGGCAGCCAGATGGCCCAGTACGTATTTAATATATTCAGCTTTTCCGCCACCAGATAATTGGGTACTAGCGTTACCTGATACGGCATCAGCATCAATATCACATAGGAAAAAAATACCAATGACCTCAGCTTCCCCGAGTACCTGGCGAATCCATAAGACGCCAGCGATGCCACGATCAGCTGAAACAGTACGATCGGTCCCACCAGGATCACGGAATTCCAGAATTTCAGCAGATATTCCGGGCTTTTCAAAAGCACTGTAGTATACTGGCTGAAGGATACGATATCCGGAATAAATTTCAAATTCACTTTTTCGGAAATATAGACCTTGCCGCCCTTATCATTCGTGGCAAATACCGAACCATAGTTCGCTGATATCTCCGAAGATGACATGAAAGAATTGGTGATCGTCAGAACAATCGGCATCAGGAACAGTATGGCAAAAAAGGCTGCGATCACTGTTGCTATGCTGATGCGGACATTCTCAAATATCTTCTTTCTCTTTTTGAACCGGATTGCCCTTCTAAGTTCAGGCGGTACAGGTTTTTTAAGCTTCTGCTCCATCAGCCTTCCACATCCTTTCCGAAATGATTTTCCACTGCGAACAGAAGTCCGATGATCACGACCATGACGAGAGACATCAGTATCGCTGCTGCAGACAATGTCTGATAATCCAGACTCTTGAACTTATTGTTCATGAAATGCTGCAGCATATAGATGGAATCGTAAGGATAATCTGTTGTCAGCAGATAGATCTCACGGAAGATCTTAAAAGAGCTGATCAGGGACATGATCGTCACAAACAAAAAAGTCGATGACAGATACCGGATCTTGATGTAAAAAAAGGTCTGTAGCGGTGTTGCGCTCTCCAGCCTCGCCACCTCCAGCAGATCATTGGGAATGCTGGCCAGGGCTGCCATGAACAGGATCATATTATATCCAAGATTCTTCCACAAAAACAGGATTACGATAACAATAATGGAATAGCTGGACTTCAGCCAGTCAATCTTCTCTACGCCGAAGACTCCCAGAAGATCATTGACTGCACCGTTATAATGGAACAATACCTGCCAGATCAACACGATGGAGGCTACCGGTACCATCATGGGGCTTAAGAAAAACGTACGGAACTGGCTCCGGAACGGAAGTTTGGATTCCAATACAATGGCAAGCAGCAGGGACAATACCACTGCCAGCGGTACGGCAATGGCCGAGAACACAGCGGTATTATGTACCGCTGTACGGAAAGCGGCATTCTGCACTACATTTCTAAAGTTGTCTAAAAAGACAAAATTCATACTGATGGGATTGTCCACCAGGGAATAAAAGATCACAACCAGAAAGGGTAGAAAAAAGAACGCAAGAACTCCAAGGAAGCTGGGGGCTATAAAAAGCCCCGAGCTCCTCTTGAGTTTTCGCATTCTTCTATCTAATTTGTGATGCTTACGCGTATGTTTCACATGCTGTCTGCTCACGATATTTTAAGCCTTTCCTTTATCTGTTTTCATTCACATAGACCTGTACACGGCTCTGAATGACACCTGCCACATCCGCTACGGACTTCTGACCTTTGAAGAATGCTTCCGCTTCCTCCGTGATGATATTGGTGATCTCATCATTACCGGTTGCACTGGAAGGTTCAGCCACACTGATCAGCTCCTTCAGAATATTGATTTCTTCCTCGGTAGGAGTGTGATAGGTGTACTCCCAGTCTCCGTAACTGATGCCGGAAGTACCGTCCTCCGGAATCGGATTCCCGTTCTCATCCAGGATCTGCTCACCGTTTTCATCTGTCATATATGTCACATTCAGTGCCTTCTCCACCATATCATCCAGTGCAGACTTTCTGGCGGGAAGTCCATAGGAATATAGATCATCAAACGGCTGATTCAGGTAGTTCTCAATAAATGCCCATGCGCCGTCCTTGTTGGAGGATTTGGCGGTAATCGCATACAGCTCACTGGCCTGCATATAAGTACCGCTGCCACCGCCGGAGGTAGGATATCCGATATAGGTTACCGGCTCACCGAACATAGCTTCCTCCTCCTGAATACTGTTCAGCTGATAGATGCCTGTCATATTCAACAGTACTTCACCGGACTGGATCTTCGCCGGTGTAGATCTGTCATCATTCTGCCAGTCATACTCTTCGGGGAAGGTATTGACAAATTCCAGTACTTTCTGGAAATCTTCTGAATCAAAGCTGCACTTTCCTGTCTCCCAGTCAATATAGCTGTCCAGATCATAGGCTAACAGTGTGTACAGCATACCGCTCTTGGTCATGCCCTCAAACAGGGAAGCACCTTCGTGCTGGCCTGCATAGGCTATAATATCGTCAATGGTCCAGCCCTTCTTATCACCTACTTCGGAGGTCTTGCCGACGATCGTGTTTAAGGTGAAGCTCTTCGGAATTCCCACCAGTTTTCCGTCAAAGGTATAACTGTCTACAATATTTTCAAAGAAATCGTCCTTGCTTAATACACTGCTCTTCTCCAGATAAGGTGTCATATCCTCGAATACACCCTTGGAAGCCAGTTCCTTGACATCCAGGTTGGACAGATCCAGGATATCCGGGCACCCGGCTCCGGAGGTAATATCATTGTTCATGGCTGTAATGCCATCCGCCCAGGAAGTTTCGGTCCAGTTATTATCATCAATATATGTTTTAATATTGACATGATATTCATTACTCTGCTTGTTGAAGGCTACGGCTGCTGCCTGAAGGCTCTGGGAGGTATACAGGGTTCCGATCGTGATCTGGGACTTCTGTGCTACCTCACTGGCCTTGGTTCTGGTCAGCTTCACCAGGTCAGTTTCCCCTGTGTTCCAGTCATTGACCACTGCCAGGATCTTACCGTCTGCGGTGGCTGCGGCATAGGTAACATAACTGCCGTTAATATCACTGTCCAGCCAGCTCAGTACTTCGGTAGTCTTCTGGTCTGCGAGACTATAATCATACAGGGCAGTATCCGTATTCACCAGGAGATCATTTTCTATTCCGGCACATAATCCTCCGTTGCCGTTCGTGTTCGGGAAGTTATCATATGTCTGTCCCAATGCCTTGCCGTCAAAGTCGATCTGGGATAGCTTCACATTGCCGGATTGGTCATAATAAGCCAGGTATACCTTGCCGTCTTTTGCCTTTCCCATGCCCTGGATCCACTGGCTGTCCGTCTGCACAGCTCCCTGAAATTGTCCGTCACTGCCAAACAGCCGGATCAATGAATCAGAGCTGATATAAAATCTGCCCTGGTCGTCCAGGCACATGCTGCCCACATAGGAATTGTTCTCATCCTGCTGCATGATATCCGTGATATCCTGTGTCACCAGCTCCGTACCGGATGCATCGTACTTGTGCAACACAGTCGTCTGCTGTGTATAAGCGTCATCACCTTCTGTGGCATTCCACTCAAATTCCGCAGTATAAATATTACCTTCCGCGTCTGCCTGCATGGAATAGATTCCACCGCCGTCCGCATTAATGGTGATCGGCAGATCCTCCCGGGAACCGTCTGTCAGCGAATAAGTTCCAAGCAAGACCTTGCTCTCACCGGAAGCTTCATCCCATTGGTAATTTGTATAATACAGCTTATCTCCCTGTACTGTCATGTTACTGTAGCTGGAATTCGTATTATCATCCAACTCCAGGTATTCGGGAACATATACATATTCCTTCTGTTCTGTCTGTCCCACCTGATTCGATCCATCCTGCCTGCCGCAGGCTGCAAGCGACATTGCCATAACGGATGCCAGAGCAATCGCAGTTGCTTTTCTGCCCCTTAAATTTTTTCTCATACATTTTTCTCCTCTTTATTACGGTCTGTAATCCTACGGGTTCCCCCTGACAGCAAGTTCTACGGAGCAATCCATATTTCTTACTTATCTATGCACATTATACCCTATTTCTATAGTAAAAGCATCTTAAGAATTTATGAACTCAGATTACGATGCCAGGGTCAAAAGGTCTAAGCCCACATGAGCTTGCTCATAAATGGGTGAAAGACCTTTTGACCCGCCCCGATATGAGCATAAAAGTGGGATGATAATCCCACGATATGCGAATAGAGGGTAGGATTGTTCCGTTTCGACCGAAGATCCTCACAGAGTTTTTCTCACAAACATATAAGGAGTCCCCATGATCGCATTACAGATTACATCCATGAAAAATTTTATGAACCACCTGCTGGTAGCGGATACTTTCGATCCTTTCCTGTTGGAAGAAGCCACCGTCAGCACGGCTCTCACCGTTACCATTGACGGGCATATCAACAAGGACTTCTATCCCGCAGAGGAACGGAGTGCAGACTGTATCCCCTGGGAGCTGCAGTCCTGGAGCAAAATAAAAGGACTGTGCTTTGACCTGATCAAGGGAAAACACACTCCTTTGTATTTTAAATTCGTGCTTCATATGCAGCCGGATAAAGCCGCCGCCATGCTTACAAAAGCCCAGGTGGACCCTGACGTCATCCGGGCGCTGGTATTAAATATCCGCTACGACGGGGAAAAGACCGTTCTCACCACCGGATGTGCCTACCAGGTCTTCACCATGGATAAAAGTGCCGACACCGCATGGGACAAGGCACTGAAAAAATATCTGGATCTGAAGGGGATCGCTTATGCAGAGCTCTGATCCCGCTCTCCGGGGTCATCACCTGTTCTTCGAATCATTCACAGGAACAGCCCTAAGCGGTCACTCCTTCATCTTCGGTTTGCTGAGCAGGCTCGCCAGATAACCGAGGATCAGCGCTGCGGAGGTTCCCACGGCTCCAGCCTTGAATCCTCCGGCAAACAGTCCTAAAAATCCCTGTTCCTGCACCGCTTCTTTCACGCCCTTCATTAATACATTTCCAAAGCCCAATAACGGTACACTGGCTCCTGCTCCCGCATAATCCTGAAACGGTTCATACCAGCCAAGGGCACTGATGACCGCACCGGTGACCACCAGAAGCACCATGATGCGTCCCGGCATCATCTTCGTTTTTTCCATTAATATCTGCACCAAAGCACAGATCAGGCCGCCCACCCAGAAAGCATTGATATAATCCATTCTCTGCATTTTCCCCCTTACTATCTGTTTAAGGACAGTCTCTGCACTTTTTCTTAAAATTATGCATTCTTTATTTATGCATTCTTTTTGCCAAGACGAAACCATTCCGGCGGAAGCTGTACCAGGATCACCGCCGCAAATACGATAACGCAGCCTGCGATCTGCCTGGCTGTCAGTGTCTGATCAGTAGTCAGAAATCCGATCTTATAGGCGATCCATCCGGAGATCGTGGCAATGACGGATTCCAGGCTCATGATCAGTGCCGCCACCGTAGGATTCAGTCCTTTCTGGCCCACGATCTGTAAGGTATAACCCACACCACAGCTTAAAACACCGGCATATAACAGGGCTCCCAGGCCTTCCTGCAGCTGACCGAAGGTGGGCTGTCCCCAGATGAGTGCTCCGATGCAGCAGACCACTCCACAGACAGTGAACTGGATACAGGATACCACAGCTCCGTCAATTCTTGCTGCATAATGGTCAACGGTCATGATCTGTATGGCAAATGCAATGGCACATAAAAATACCATGATATCTCCGGCTCCGAGACGCAGGGACTCGGTCATGCAGAGCAGATACATGCCCACGGCTGCCATGACTGCTGCCGCCCAGACCACCGGCGCCACTTTTTTCTTCAGAAAGATACCGAACATGGGGACAAAAATGATATATAGCGTTGTGATAAATCCCGCCTTACCGACACTGGTGTATTTAATACCGAACTGCTGCAAGGTACTGGCGATCGTTAGGAAAATGCCACACAAAAATCCTGCTTTCACATTCAGTTTCCAGTCAAGGGGCGCAGCTTTGTCCCCTGCAATCTTTCTGCTGATCAGAATATACACCAGAATGCTGGCGGCACCGATCAGGGAACGGACACCGTTAAAGGTGAACGGATGCATATAGTCCATGCCCTTGCTCTGGGAGACGAACGCCATGCCCCAGATGGCAGCCGTTAACAGCAGGATCAGGCTGTTTCTCGTAGTTTTTGTTCTCGTATTTTCCATAGTTGTATTTTCCATTCCTTATATTTTTCGTTCCTTGCTGCTTTACGGTTATGTGATCTTGTCAGGGCTGTTTCTTATATCTCTCAGCAATCTCCGCCACTACATCCCGCAGCATTTTTCTGCTACAGTCTATGATCAGATCCGCATATTTTTCATACAAAGGGGTTCTCTCCTCGTACAGGTCCCTCAATGTCTGACCGGGCTGCAGGGTCACACCTCTGGCATTCAGATCTCCCAGCCGCTGTTCCACTTCCTCATAAGGAAGCTTCAAATATACCACGGTGCTGATATCCCGCAGATGCTGCATGCCCTCCGGCTCGTAGCAGGCGCTTCCGCCGGTGGCAATGATGCTGTTTTCCAGATTCAGAGAAGCATTTACGTTGCTCTCGATCTGCCAGAAGCCCTCCACGCCGTGTTCCGTGATGAGTTCATGCAATAATTTACCGTGTCTTTCCTGGATCACCAGATCCGAATCCACAAAACGTCTGCCCAGGCGCTTTGCCAGAACCACGCCTACCGTACTTTTTCCCGAACCCGGCATGCCGATCAGAGTAATATTATTTTTCATAAGTTTCTCCTGTCTCTACACAAGAAAATCGCCGCCTGTAAGCGACGATCTTCCGTCCTGTTCTTCTTTATAACCTTCGTAGCGCCCCATTTGCAGAACTGCCTCTGTGGGGATTTTGACCCCGATATCATGCTATTTGCTCATGGTGGTTACTTACACTTTATACTTCCGCAATGACTTCCACTTCACATAATACGTTCTTGGGAAGGGTCTTGACTGCAACGCAGCTTCTGGCAGGATTCTCAGTAAAGTACTTTGCATAGACCTGATTGAAAGCTGCGAAATCGCCCATGTCTGCCAGGAAGCAGGAGGTCTTGGCTACTCTGGTGTAGCCGGTACCTGCTGCCTTTAGCAGCTCGCCGATATTCTTCATCACCTGCTCTGCCTGTTCCTCGATGGTAGTTCCGTGAATCTCTCCGGTAGCGGGATCAATAGGGATCTGTCCGGATGCGAAAAAGATATTGCCCAGTACAATGCCCTGAGAGTAAGGTCCGATTGCTGCGGGTGCTTTGTCTGTTGAAATCTTCTGTAACATAATATTCTCCTCTTCTTCCTATAATTACGCCCTGAGGATGCCTCCGGATCCCGGCACATCCAAAATCCGATGCAGCATGCACATAGCGTTTACTTCGTCATATCTACCTCCGGCTCATCAAATTCCGCCGTCACGTAGAATCCTCTGGAATTCTCCACGATATCCGCCACAACTCCTTCGCGATTCTTCAACCGATAACGAAAAGGAATATTGGGGGACATGGCCAGAGACGGGTCTATCGTATAATAATAGTTACTGGGCAGAAGTCCCTCGGTCACTGTGATCTTCTGTCCGACCTCCAACAGTCCCGGCCGCTCCATCTTAAATTCTATCCTGCGCATTTTGACTCACCAGCCATTCCCGGCATAATGTGTTTTCGCCGTTTGAGGTTTATTTTACCAGTAACTTACAGCGCTTGCAAGAGTGTGTTTCATTTCTGACCTGCTGCTTTTCCCTATTTCACCGCCGGACTCTCCAATACTACCGCATGTGCGATCCCCGGCACGCTTTTACCTTCGTTGAAACTGGTCTTACTGAGCAGGGCGCCGGTGGGTAGAAAGAGGACTTTTTTCCACTCGCCGGATTCCAGCTTCGGCAGGATATATGCCGCCAGGGTCACAGCGCTGCATCCACAGCCGCTGCCTCCGGCGTGTGTGTCCTGGGCTTCTGCGTCAAAAATCTCGATACCGCAGTCCATGTGCCGGTCGGCGATGTCAATTCCCTTTTCCCGCAAAAGATCGATCAATACCGTCTGTCCCACGCTTCCCAGATCCCCGGTGATGATCCGGTCATATTCTTCCGGGGTCACATGAAAATCTTCCATGTGACGTGCAACGGTGTCTGCAGCGGCCGGGGCCATGCATGCTCCCATGTTCATGGAGTCTTTCAGGCCGTAATCCACGATCCTTCCGGGAGTCATGCCGGTGATGTGGGCTCTGCACTTCTGATTTAGTCCCAATGCAAAGGCTCCGCTTCCCGTCACCGTCCAGCTGGCAGACAGAGGTCTCTGGCTCCCATAATCTAACGGAAAACGGAACTCCTTCTCCGCACTGGCAAAATGACTGGAGGTCACACAGACCACATGCTCCGCATAGCCTCCCGCTGCCATCACAGCTCCCAGTGTCAGTGCTTCCCCGCAGGTAGAGCAGGCGCCGTAGACTCCAAACAGAGGAATATTGTAAGCGGAGATACCAAAGGAAGTGGCAATGCACTGCCCCAAGAGATCACCGGCGAAGAGATACGACACATCCTCCGCTTTCCATCCGGCCTTTTCCATGACCATGTAGACTGCGTCCTTCTGGAGATTACTTTCCGCCTCTTCCCAGGTCTTACAGCCGAAGAGATCATCTTCTCCCACCATGTCGAACAGGGTGCCTAACGGTCCTTCGCCTTCTTTTTTTCCCACGATACTGGCACCGGCGATCACACACACCGGCTGTGCCAGACGGATACTGCTTCTTCCCACTCTCTGATTCATAATTTCTCCTTCCATGCGATAACACTGCATTCTTTTTTGTCAGTGTTCCCGCATTAGGGAAGAATTATGAATTACAAAAAATTGTAACTATTCAGAACCCCATTCGCAAAACCGCTACTTCGTAGCTTTCCTTTTGCTCATGTGGTTACTTCGCCATATAAAACTGCTTATCTGCCTGAATGCAAGCATTCGCAGAACGCAGTTTTTCATGGCTCTGAATAGTTACAAAATATCTCCTCCAGCGCCCCGATCACTTTCTGTAATATCTCATCCGCCATATCCGAATAGTGAATGACCAGAATCCCCCGATATTTCTGCGCATCCGCAAAGCAATATTCCGACAGACAGTTCACGAGAATTCCCCGCTGTCTGGCCGCCCACTTGATCTCCACGTCACTAAGTTCCGTCCGCACATGCAGCAGAAAATGAGTCCCGGCATCATCCTGATAGATCTGGCTGATCTGACTTAAAGGTGACTCCCGAAACATCCGGCAGATCCGCTCCCGCTGCCCTCTGTAATCGTTGAGCAGTCTCCGGATATGGCGTTCAAAATACCCTTTTTCCAGAAACGCTGCCATGGCATACTGTTCAAAACCGGATACCGTGCAGGAATAAAAATTCATAGTGGAAATATAGCGTTCCATCAATTTCTCCGGCAGCACCATATAGCCGATACGCAGGGATGGCACCATGGTCTTGGAAAAAGTGTTGATGTAAATAACTCTGTGGTTGCGGTCCATGGACTGCATGGAGGGAACCGGCTTTCCCACCATGCGGAATTCACAATCGAAATCGTCCTCCACAATATAGCGCTCCGGTTCCTCCGCCGCCCAGCGAAGCAGTTCCTGCCGTCTTCCCACAGGCATGACCAGTCCGATGGGAAAATGATGTTCCGGCGATACATGCGCCACGGTAATACCCTTTTGATCCAGCTGTTCAACTTTCATTCCCTGACCGTCAATGTCCACATAATCCCAGGTCACACCGCCCACATCATACAGTTTCGTAATCTTGCGATACCCAGGATTTTCCACACCGAATTTTGCATTTTTGCCCAATAACTGTAGCAGACGACTGTAGAGATATTCTGTTCCCGCTCCCACAATAATATGATCCGGTGACACATGCATGCCACGGTACCGATACAAATGCTCTGCAATGGCCACCCTTAGTTTTTCCACTCCGTTAAAAGGAACCGTCTTAAGCAGAGACGTATCATAATCCGTCAGGGTCTGCCGCATGATCTTCGCCCAGGTGGCAAAGGGGAACTTATCATATTGAATATTGTTGGCCGTCAGATCCGCCAGATATTCTTCCTCCCGGAAACGGGTCACAAAGGATGCATAGGCTGGGGCGGAGACGTTCTTCACTTCCAGACGGTTGACAAAATACCCTCTCTTTTCCTCCGACCGGATATAGCCCTCCAGCAGCAGCTGTTCATAGGTATTCTCCACGGTCTTGACACTGACCTGCAAGTGCTCGGCAAACGCCCGCTTCGAAGGAAGCTTCTCACCGGCAGTCAGCCGGCCGCTCAAGATGTCAGCTTTCATCGCTTCATATAAGTATTCATACATGGTTTTTCTGCCACGGGCAGTCAGATCATAGGTCAGCATCTGGTATCCTCTTTTTTTCTTATTTTGGTTATTTAAAAGATATCAGATTTTATTATAATGAACTCATAAAGTAAAAGCAAGCAGGAAGGACAGATTCTCCCCCCGCCAAGGGGGTGACTCCTCAAGAGGGCAGCTCCTCAAGAAGAGCAGGATTTTCCTTCGGAAAACAAGGGAGGATTTAACATGGGCGTATATGCAATCACCGGCGCATCCAGCGGAATCGGCGCCAAGACAAAAGAACTGTTACTTCAAAAAGGACACGAAGTCATCAATATCGATCTGAAGGACGGCGATATCTGCGTGAACCTGGCAACCCCGGAAGGAAGACAGGCCGCTGTAGACAAGCTGCATGAGCTGCATCCCGAAGGTCTGGACGGCATGATCTGCAATGCCGGTGTCTCCGGTGCCTGCGGCAATCTGGAACTGATCATTTCCCTGAACTATTTCGGAACCGTAGCCATTGCAAAGGGCGTCTATGACCTCCTTAAGAAAAAACACGGCAGCTGCGTAGTCACCGTATCCAACACCATTTCCCAGGGTGCGGGACGTAAAGATGTCGTAGATCTGCTGAACAATATCGGTGATGAAAAGAGAGTATTAAGCCTGGTATCCTCCATGGATTCCACCAACCTCTCCGTGGGCAACAGTCTCTATGTATCCACCAAATATGCTCTGGCCAGATGGGTCCGCAGAGTCTCCGCTACCTGGGCTGCCAACGGTGTCCGCATCAATGCGGTAGCTCCCGGCAACGTACATACTGCCATGACCGCTACCATGAGCACCACCGCGAAAATGGCACTGAATGCCCTCCCCATTCCCACCAAGTACGGTCAGGAATGTCTGATGGCTCCCGAAGAGATCGCTGAGGTGATGGTATTCCTGGCATCCGATTCCGCCAGAGGTGTCAACGGCAACATCATGTTCGTAGACGGCGGTACTGACGCACTGTTAAATTCTGAAAAGGTATATTAAGGAGGAACACGCTATGAGACCCATTGAAAAATATGTAGAAGCTATGGAAAATAAAGATTTTGCCGGACTTGCAGAGTTGTTCACCCCTGATGGCATTCTGTGTGACTATTGTACCACCTCCGCCTCCCAGCAGGAATATCATATCTACGGAAAAGAGGCCATCAATATGTTCTTCCGTAACAAATTCGGCTTCCGCCGCTACTCCATTCTGGATGCTGAGGTCGTAAATGATGAGCAGGCCGAGTTCATTGCCAACTTCGGAGGCTACAACATCATGGCCATCGCCACGGTTCGTAAGACCGATGAAAACGGTCTGATCCAGAGACTTACCGTAAGACCGAAATAATTTTTGCCATCCCCTTATACTTTTCTCTATATAGAATCTTAATGTAAAAGAAGCTGCACCCTACGATACAGCTTCTTTTACATTCTATCTTCCGAATACGTCGGTCATTCCGGAGCACTGCCAGAGATCACATAGCTGGTCACGGCATACAGGATCTCACCGTTGTACTCCACTCTGGACCAGCCAGATCCTTCACTGTAGCCGGTACGATGCAGATTGGTTCCGTTCCGCACCTGGGTGCGTACAGTGCTCTCTCCCTCGCTGGTGCTTGGTTCCGTCCGCAGATTGATCAGATCTTTGGGGGTAATATAATCATCACAATCCGTAAAGACGATCACTCTGCCGTCCTGGGTGCTGACGCGGTTGGGATATGTCGGCTTCTCCGGGGTCTTATAGGTAAGATCCGTGGTCAGATATGCTGATACTGCATAAACCGTCTGGCCGTTGTATTCCAGTCTGGACCATCCGGTGGAATCGTTCCTTCCGGTGCGTACCAGAGTCTCTCCGTTCTTCAGCTGCCCTACCACATTGCCCTCATCTCCGGTATAGGGTGTACTGCGAAGATTACTCACATCCTTGGCAGTGACAGTCTCGTTCACATCACCGAACGTCATGGAATTTCCCTCCGCAAGAGCATCTCCCGTATTATTGGTAGTGGGGACTTCGGTTGCCACCGGTGCCTCTGTCGGCTGCGGCTGTGCTTCCGGAGCCTGTGTAGGTGTCGGTTGCGGTGCTTCTGTCACTGCTGCCGCAGGCTCCGGAGTAACCGTCTCGGGGATTTGTGTAGTCTCCGCTTCCGCCGTTGCCACCTTTTCCGATGCGATCCCGGTCTCCGGGGTCTCTGCAGAAGCCTGTTCTGAGCTCTGCGCTTCTGTTGTCACCGCCGCGAATTCATTATTTTCCGTAGTTCTGTCATGATGGCTCAGTTTCCACAGCGGAATACAGATCAGGACCGCCAGAACCATCATGCCCGCAAAAGCCGGAATCATCCAGGGCCGGAACCGGAAGCCGATCCCGTCCCCCTCGTCGAAGTCATCCAGGTCATCCCCTTCCGGGTACTCGCCATAGTCCTCATCCTCCGTAAAGTCCTCCGATCCCACAGTATACGGATCCTCTGTATCACAGGTTGTTTCCCCTACAGCATCATCACGTCGTCCCGCCTGTTCAGAATCCACCTCTGCATCCGCAAGTTCTTCATAGTCAAAATTATATTCTTCCGGTTCCCTTTTCCGGTCTCTGACACCCTTTTCTTCCATGGCATACCCTCCTTCCGCCATCTTTAAGCTGATTATATACTTCCCTCTTTTGCAAAACAAGTACCTTTTCCTGTCTTTGCAGGTATGTTATACTGACTGTAGCATTATAAAAACCTCTCAGGAGTTATATTCTCTATGAAAAATAAACTTGCCAAATGGAAACCTTATATTTTCCTCGCGGTCCTGCTCGCCAGCCTGGTTCCTCTGGTATGGCTGGGGCGTTACAATTATCCCACCGGGGATGATTATTATTACGGTACGGAAGCCCATCTGGTCTGGCAGCAGACCGGAAGCATACCACAGGCCATTTCCGCCGCCTGTGCCGGTGTCGCCAAAAGCTATCAGATCTGGCAGGGAACCTATTCAGCGCTGTTTCTGATGTATCTTGCGCCCAATGCCTTCTCCAATACCGCCTATCATCTGGTGACTTTTGTGATCCTTCTTTTGCTGTGCGGCAGCATTTTCTATCTGCTACGGCCTCTGGTCTGCCATTTTCTGCCGGGAACATGTGGGGAATGGATCACGATTTCCTCAGTATTCAGTTTCCTGTGCATCCAGACAGTGGCCTTTCAGAGCGACAGCTTTTACTGGTACAACGGCTCCATGTATTACACCGGTTTCTTTGCCGTGACCCTGTTTTTCCTGGGCACATTGCTTCGCTACCTGTACAATGGGAAAAAGATACTGATGCTTCCGCTTCTCCTGTTCGCAATTTTCTTAGGCGGTGGCAATTACGTGTCCCTTCTCCCCTGCATGCTGTTTGTGGTAACCGTAACCTTTCTACTGCTGTTGCAGAGAAATAAAAAGACTTATGTCTGCGGAATTACCTCCGCTGTTCTCCTGCTATCTTTTGCCGTCAGTGCCATGGCCCCCGGCAATCAGGTGCGGCAGGACGGCATGTGGAAAATTCCCGCGTGGAAAGCCATTGCAAAGTGCCTGTTGCAGGGTGTCCGCTATACCTTCGCCTGGACCGGACTGTGGTGGCTGCTTGCCGCCCTGCTTCTGCTGCCGGTCTTCCTGCGCATTTTACAGAAGAAAAACGGGGAATTTTTCTCCCATCCCCTCCTTTTTACCGGTTATTCCTACGGATTGTTCTGCTCCATGTCCTGTCCTCTGTTCTATACCATGAACTCCACAGGACCGGGCCGGGCCGTAGCCATTGTCTACTATGCGTTTCTGCTGATCAGTTTTGCAGTATTCTTCTACTGGCTCGGATTTATAGTCCGGAAGTTGCAAATGCGTCAGAATACTCCGGAGAAAATGGCGGTCCTCGGCAAGTTGAAAATTGCCCGTTATGTCGCCATGACGGTCCTGTTGGCCGTCATCCTTTTCACCGGAGTATGGCAGGAGACCTCCGCCGCAAAAGCGATCCGGATGCTGACAAACGGTGAAGCCGCTGCCTATGCTGCAGAATACGAAGAACGTCTTCTTCTCCTGAATGACCCTGAGATTACGGATGTGGTGCTGACCCCCTTTACCCATCAGCCTGCGATGATCTACACCGGCGATCTTCCAGGAGACCCGGAGGATCCCACCAGCAAAAAGACCGCACAATACTTTGGAAAAAATTCCATATACGTAGATTACAGCAATTAATTACAGTGACCAGCTGATGAGCACACCACCATCGAATAAAAGGCGATCAACAACCCACGGCGCATTACAAAAAGGACGCTTCCGGTTTTTCCGGAAACGTCCTTTTGTTATCTTTTGTTATCTTTTACTATTCTTATTGTCCTTCGTACTTCTCACTCTGCATACGGATCAGTTCTGCATCGTCGAAGTAATTGATACGCATAGCGCTCTTTACCTCAGACAGGGTCTGTGCTGCCACTTCACGGGCCTCGTCACTGCCCTTCTTCAGGATCTCATATACTGCGGGAATATCCTTCTCCAGTTCTTTTCTACGGTTACGGATGGGCTCCAAGGTCTCCTGCATTACGTTGTTCAGGAACTTCTTCACCTTCACGTCACCCAGACCGCCTCTGGTATAATGCGCCTTTAACTCGTCCAGATTTGCGTAATCCGGCAGGTATCTCTCGAAGTGCTCCGGCTTGCAGAAAGCATCCAGGTAAGTGAATACCGTGTTGCCCTCCAGATGTCCGGGATCGCTGACCAACAGATGCTCGGGATCGGTGTACATGCTCATGATCTTGGTGCGTACATCGTCTGCGCTGTCTGCCAGATAGATGCAGTTGCCAAGGGATTTACTCATTTTCGCCTTGCCATCGATGCCGGGCAGTCGCTGACATGCCTCATTTTCAGGCAGCAGTGCCTTGGGCTCTACCAGTACCGGTGCGTATACGGTGTTGAATTTGTGTACGATCTCTCTGGTCTGTTCGATCATGGGCAGCTGGTCACCACCTACGGGAACGGTGGTCGCCTTGAAAGCGGTAATATCGGAAGCCTGGCTGATGGGATAGGTAAAAAATCCCACAGGGATGCTGGCTTCGAAGTTACGCATCTGAATCTCACTCTTTACGGTCGGGTTTCTCTGTAATCTGGCTACGGTTACCAAATCCATGTAATAGAAGGTCAGCTCGCACAGTTCGGAGATCTGAGACTGAATGAAGATCGTTGCCTTGCTGGGATCCAGTCCGCAGGACATGTAGTCCAGCGCCACTTCAATAATATTCTGGCGCACCTTCTCGGGATTCTCGATATTATCCGTCAGCGCCTGTGCGTCTGCGATCATGATAAAAGTCTTCTTATATTCGCCGGAATTCTGCAGCTCTACACGTCTTCTCAGGGAGCCTGCATAATGTCCCACATGTAATCTTCCGGTGGGTCTGTCACCTGTCAAAATAATTTTGTCCATTTCGTCCTCTCAATCTGCCGTCCACACGGCTATACATCATTGTTTCTATCATACCATCTTTTTGCATAGAAGCAAATGATTTTTCTACAGAATTAACGCTTTGTGTGCAAGCCCCCTCGCATTCATTCTGCTGTTCTATGGCTGAACTATTGCAAGCAGCTTATCCAGAATTTTATGTGCCACCTGTTCCTTGCTCATCAGTTCCAGACTCTCCTCGGAATTCTTTGTGATCAGTGTCACAATATTGGTGTCCGTGCCAAAGCCCGCTCCTGCGCTCTTCAAACTGTTGGCACAGATCATGTCACAGTGCTTGCTCTCCAGCTTCTTCCGGGAATTCTCCAGCACATTTTCCGTCTCCATGGAAAATCCACACAAAATCTGTCCCGGTCTCTTGTTTTCCCCAAGGGCCTTCAAAATATCCTTCGTCCGCACCAGAGGGATCGACATGTCTCCGTCTTTTTTCTTAATCTTATTGTCTGCTGTCACTGCCGGGGTGTAGTCTGCCACGGCTGCTGCCTTGATGACAAAATCATAGTCCTGCGCTCTGGACACGATTGCATCGTACATCTCTGCTGCCGTCTGTACCGGCACCACATTTACAAACAAAGGCGGCTCCACATCCGTATGGGCTGCCACCACCGTCACTTCTGCGCCGCGGTGCATTGCAGCTCTCGCCAGGGCATAACCCATTTTTCCACTGGAGTGATTCGTGATAAAACGCACCGGGTCAATGGGTTCTCTGGTGGCACCTGCGGAGATCAGCACCTTTTTGCCCGCCAGATCCTTCTCGCAGGCGATCTCCTTCACCACGGCTTCGAACAGTACGGACTCCTCCGGCATTCTGCCGTCACCGATATCGCCGTTGGCCAGCATTCCCGTGGCCGGAGTGATGATCTCATAGCCGAAATGCTTTAATTTTTCGATATTATCCTGCACGATGGGGTTGTGATACATATTATGATTCATGGCAGGGGACACAATCTTCTTGCAGGGACATGCCATGACCGTAGTGGTCAACATATCATCTGCGATGCCGTTTGCAATCTTGCCGATCACATTGGCAGAAGCCGGTGCCACCAGAACCACATCCGCCCGCTTTGCCAGTGCCACATGTTCCACACTGTACTGGAAATTGCGGTCAAAGGTGTCCACCAGACATTTATGTCCCGTCAGACTTTCAAAAGTAATGGGGTTGATGAACTGCGTGGCATTCTGTGTCATCAGCACTTCCACATCACAGTGCTGTTTTAACAGCATCCGCGCTACATTGGCCATTTTATATGCAGCAATACTTCCCGAGATTGCCAGAACTACGGTCTTTCCCTTCAGCATAGTCGTCTCCTTTTGCCTGATTTATCAAAAATACTTCAAAACTGTACTCCTAAAATACCATAAGTGCATATTTTATGCAAATATCACTTTTCTTTTTGTCCGGGATATGATATAAACAGTAGGAGTGGCCCGAATCACCGGGACAACTTGTATTGTATCTCCCAGAGGGAGAATGGTAACAAGGAGGAAAATTTCATATGAACAAACAAAGTAAGACAATGCGACTCACGTTGATGGGATTGTTTGCTGCGGTACTTTTGCTGATGGCTTATACCCCGCTCGGGTACCTGAACATCGGCCCCCTGGCAATCACCTTCAATGTCATCCCCGTTGCACTGGCTGCAATCACTCTTGGCCCTGTAGGCGGAGTCGCCATGGGAGCAGTATTCGGATTGACCAGCTTTTTGCAATGCATCGGCGTGGGAGGCACCAGCGCCATGGGAGCAATGCTTTTTGGCATCAACCCTGTGTTGGCCTTCATCCAGCGTTTCATCCCCAGACTTCTGGACGGATTTCTGCTGGGATATGTCTTCCGTTACAGCCGCAAAGCCGTAGGAGACAGAATCGCCTGCATGATCACCGGATTTTGCAGCGCATTTTTCAACACCGCATTTTTCATGTCCCTTTTAGTACTGCTGTTCGGCAATACTTCCTATGTGCAGGGACTGATGGGTGGTAAAAACGCGATTTTATTCATCTGCTCTTTTGTAGGTGTGAATGCGGTCTTCGAGATGTGTGCATCCACGTTCCTGACCGGAGCGGTAGGGCTGGCACTGATCAAGGCAAAAGTCATTCCTGTATATCAGAAAGCAGAGTCTGCAGCATAACAGGAGTATACCCGTGGTACTGACAATCGACATCGGAAATACTACGATCGGCATCGGGGGATTTCAGGGAAATAAGCTGCTCTTTATTGAGAAGATATCGTCCCGTCGTCCCCTGTCTGATGCCGGATATATTGAAAAACTGAATATGATCTTGAACAAACACGGCCTGTCTGCCGAAGCCTTTGAGGGATCTATGATTTCCTCGGTTGTGCCTTCGGTGACAGCCGTTTTTTCCTCTGCTCTGGAAACTATTCTGGGACGGAAACCTCTGATTCTTTCCCATAAGCTGGATCTGGGCTACGAGATCTGTACGGACTTCCCGGAAAAGGTGGGCTGTGACCGACTGGCAGATATTGCAGGAGCCATTTCCCGCTATTCCCTGCCTTTCGTCACCATCGACCTGGGCACCGCCACGACTTTTAACGTGTTGGATGAGAACCGTCGCTTTTTAGGTGGCCTGATCCTTCCCGGCGTTGGAACCGCCCACAGGGCACTTTTAGGCAAGACCGCCCAGCTCCCGAAAGGGGACATTCATATGCCCGCCCACACCATCGGTGCGAATACGCAGGAATGCATCACCGGGGGAATGCTCTTGGGCAACGCCTGTGCCATCGACGGACTGATCCGCCGTATCCAGACAGAGTTAGGGCAAAAAGCAACGGTCGTTGCCACCGGAGGGTACGCAACGACCGTCATTCCACATTGTGAAACGAAGATCCATATCGATCAGAATCTTCTTATGAAAGGTCTGAGATCCATCTACGAGAATAATACCTCTACTGGATCACCAGATTAGAGTAGCCCATCAGGCTCTCATCCACAGCATGTGCGGCTTCTCTGCCTTCACGGATCGCCCACACCACCAGGGACTGTCCTCTGTGCATATCACCGGTGACGAATACATTTTCCACACTGGTCTGGTATTTGCCGGGGGCAGTTTTTACGTTGGTGCGTTCATTTAATTCCACCCCGAAAGCATCGGTAATATATTTCTGACTTCCCAAAAATCCTGCTGCGATCAGTACGATCTCCGCATCCAGGATCTGCTCACTTCCGGCGATCTCCTGCATCTTCATGCGTCCGGTAGCCGGATCCTTTTCCCAGGACAGCTTCACGATCTTCACGGCTTTCAGGTTGCCGTTCTTATCCTTGATAAATTCCTTGACCGTAGATTCATAGATTCTCGGATCATGTCCGTAGACTGCAATGGCTTCTTCCTGACCGTAATCGGTCTTGCAGACCTTCGGCCATTCGGGCCAGGGATTGTTCTCTGCTCTCTTGTCCGGAGCCTTGGGCATCATCTCGATCTGGGTCACAGACTTGGCACCGTGACGGATGGAAGTTCCCACACAGTCATTACCGGTATCACCACCGCCGATGATGACCACGTTCTTACCCTTGGTCTCCACATATTTTTTATCTTCAAAGTTCGAATCCAGCAGGCTCTTGGTATTGGCTTTCAGAAAATCCACCGCGAAATAGATTCCCCTGGCATCTCTGCCTGGCGCATTGATGTCTCTGGGATTGGAAGCACCACAGGCCAGTACGACACGGTCAAAATCATGTAACAGCTTGGATGCCTTGATGTCCTTACCGATATCCGTACCGGTGACAAAGGTGACGCCCTCTTTCTTCATGATGGCTATCTTACGGTCAATGATCTGTTTCTCCAGCTTCATGTTGGGGATGCCGTACATTAACAGTCCTCCCACACGGTCGGAGCGCTCAAATACTGTGACCTGATGTCCTCTCTGGTTCAGCAGATCCGCCGCTGCCAGTCCGGAAGGACCGCTGCCGATGACTGCCACCTTTTTGCCGGTACGCACCACAGGGGGCTTGGCTGCCGCATAACCCTCGCTGTAGGCGTTTTCAATAATTGCATATTCGTTCTCCTTGGTGGAGACCGGATCCCCATTCAGTCCACAGGTACATGCCGCCTCACACAGAGCCGGACATACTCTGGACGTGAATTCGGGGAAATTGTTGGTCTTTTTCAGGCGGTTGTAAGCCTGTTGCCAGTTGCCGGTATATACCAAATCGTTCCACTCCGGCACCAGATTGTGCAGGGGACATCCGCTGGCCATACCGCAGATCATCATGCCCGACTGGCAGAACGGCACGCCGCATTCCATACATCTGGCACCCTGTAAGCGCTGCTTTTCCTTCGGCAGATGCTCATGGAATTCGTTAAAATGCTGTATTCTCTTCTTAGGATCCTCAGCCACGCTGACTTCCCTTTTATATTCCATAAATCCCGTTGGTTTTCCCATGACTCTCTCCATTCTGCAGACGCTTCGGCGTCGGAAGAATCGCGAACTAAATTTCATATTTAGTTCTGCGATAAACTAATTTGTGGCGCCCGCGGCACAAATTAGTCTTGTGAAAAGCAATCTACCAAGATTACTTTTCACACTGGCCTCCATTTACTTTCTGGTGTTGGCATAGAATGCTTCGATCTGTGCCTGCTCTGCGCTCAGTCCTTTTTCCTCCATCTGGACGATGGTCTTTAAGACTCTCTCATAATCATGAGGGATGATCTTCTTGAACTTGGGCAGATACTCTCCAAAGTTGTCCAGCACTTCCTTACCCTTGGCGGAATTGGTCAGTGCCACATGCTCCTGGATCATGGATTTCAACTCCAGCACATCATATTTGGATGTGATCTCGCTGGAGGATACCATTTCCTTATTCAGACGCTTGTACAGATCGTTGCCTTCATCCAGTACATAAGCGATACCGCCGCTCATACCGGCTGCAAAGTTTTTTCCGGTGGGTCCTAAGACTACCACACGTCCGCCGGTCATGTATTCACAACCATGATCACCTACACCTTCGACAACTGCGATGGCACCTGAGTTACGTACGCAGAAACGTTCGCCTGCCACACCGTTAATGAATGCTTTACCGGAGGTTGCACCGTACAGTGCCACATTACCGATGATGATATTTTCCTCCGCCTTGAACCTGCTGCCCTGGGGAGGATATACCACCAGCTTACCACCGGATAAGCCCTTGCCAAAGTAGTCATTGCTGTCGCCTACCAGTTCCAGAGTCAGGCCCTTGGGGATAAAGGCTCCGAAGGACTGTCCGCCGGCACCCTTGCACAGTACATGGTAGGTATCCTCTTCCACATCATCGCCCAATTTTCTGGTGATCTCACTTCCGAGGATCGTACCGAAAGCACGATCGGTGTTGCTGACGTCTACTTCGATGCTGCGCTTCTGTCCTGCGTCGATGGCTTTTCCTAACTGCTTTAACAGCACCTTCTCATCCAGTGTCTTCTCTAACTGGAAGTCATAGACCTGCCTGGGATCAAAGGTCACCTTCTGCTTGCTGCCCTCGTAAGGATTGCTTAAGATCTGGGTCAGATCCACTTCCTCCTGACGATCGGTCAGATGCTCTTTTCTCTTCAGCAGATCAGTTCTGCCCACCAGTTCATCTACGGTACGCACGCCCAGTGCTGCCATGTATTCCCGCAGCTCCTGTGCGATAAATTTCATAAAGTTTTCCACATATTCCGGCTTACCGCGGAAGTTTTTCCGCAGCTCCGGGTTCTGGGTAGCCACGCCTACCGGGCAGGTATCCAGATTACATACTCTCATCATGACACAGCCCATGGTCACAAGGGGTGCGGTGGCAAAACCGAACTCCTCGGCACCTAAAATGGCTGCGATGGCTACGTCTCTGCCGCTCATCAGCTTACCGTCGGTCTCGATGCGGACTTTATTACGCAGGCCGTTCATGATCAGGGTCTGATGGGTCTCTGCCAGTCCCAGTTCCCAGGGAAGTCCGGCATTGTGGATGGAGTTTCTCGGTGCCGCACCGGTACCGCCGTCATAGCCGGATACCAGGATGACCTGGGCTCCCGCCTTGGCTACACCGGCTGCGACCGTTCCCACACCGGCTTCGGATACCAGTTTTACAGAGATTCTTGCCTGGGTGTTGGCATTTTTCAGATCATAGATCAGCTGCGCCAGATCCTCAATGGAATAAATGTCGTGATGAGGGGGCGGAGAGATCAGGGACACACCGGGCGTGGAGTGTCTGGTCTTGGCGATCCAGGGATATACCTTTCCTCCGGGCAGATGTCCGCCCTCACCGGGTTTTGCTCCCTGTGCCATCTTGATCTGAATCTCCTGTGCACTTACCAGGTAACGGCTGGTAACACCAAAACGTCCACTGGCTACCTGCTTGATGGCGGAACAACGGTTCAGTCCGTCCGGTCCGACGGTCAGACGATCCAGGTCCTCACCGCCTTCACCGGAATTGCTCTTGCCGTGCAGATGGTTCATGGCGATGGCCATGGTCTCATGGGCTTCTTTGGAAATGGAACCGTAGGACATGGCACCGGTCTTGAATCTGGTCACAATGGACTCTACCGGCTCTACTTCCTCAATAGGCACACCCTTTTTCGGATAATTGAAGTCCATCAGTCCTCTGAGATTCTTGATGGAATCTTCGTCGTTTACCATGGCAGTGTACTGTTTGAACATCTGGTAATCACCGCGTCTGGTGGATTCCTGTAACATATGGATGGTAGCGGGATTGTACAGATGCTCGTCACCGCCGCTGCGCATCTTGTGATGTCCGGGGCTGTTTAAGGTCAGATCGTTTTTCAGTCCCAGAGGATCAAATGCCTGAGAGTGCAGGTCGTCTACCTGCTGCTCAATATCTTTTAAGGTAATACCTCCCACACGACATACGGTGTTGGAGAAATACTTACTGATCACTTCCGGTGCAATACCGATAGCCTCGAAGATCTGGGAACCCTGATAGGACTGGATGGTGCTGATACCCATCTTGGATGCGATCTTGACGATGCCGTGGAGGACAGCATTGTTGTAATCATCCACTGCTGCATAGTAATCCTTATCCAGCATATTGCTCTCGATCAGTTCCTTGATGGTATCCTGTGCCAGATAAGGGTTGATGGCGCAGGCACCGTAACCTAGCAGCGTAGCAAAATGGTGTACCTCTCTGGGTTCGCCGGATTCCAGGATCAGTGCGACTCTGGTTCTCTTCTTGGTGCGTACCAGATACTGGTTCAGGGCGGATACGGCCAGCAGGGAAGGAATGGGCACATGGTTCTCATCCACGCCTCTGTCGGACAGGATCAGGATGTTCACGCCGTCTCTGTAAGCTCTGTCCACTTCCACGAACAGTCTGTCAATGGCACGCTCTAAGCTGGTGTTCTTGTAATATACGATAGGTACGACTTCTACTTTGAATCCGTCTACCTTCATGTTCTTGATCTTCAACAGATCCGTGTTGGTCAGGATCGGGTTGTTGACCTTCAGAACATTACAGTTCTTCGGGGTCTCCTCCAGAATGTTGCCCTCGGTACCGATGTATACGGTGGTGGAAGTCACGATCTCCTCACGGATCGCATCGATGGGCGGGTTGGTTACCTGTGCAAACAGCTGCTTGAAATAATGAAACAGCGGGTGGTTCGTCTTGCTTAAGACGGGAAGCGGCGTATCCACACCCATGGCGGCAATCGCTTCACTGCCGTTCTTTGCCATAGGCAGAATGCTCTGTTTCATCTCATCGTAGGTATAACCGAAAGCTTTCTGCATCCGCTGACGCTCTTCGTAGGTGTACTCAGGGACACGCTGGTTCGGGATGTGAATACTCTTCAATTCTGTCAGGTTGTTGTCCAGCCATTCACCATAGGGCTGTCTGGAAGCATATTTTTCCTTGATCTCCTCATCGTCAATGACTCTGCCCTGTACGGTATCGACCAGGAGCATCTTGCCGGGACGAAGTCTTTCCTTTAACTTGATCTTCGTGGGATCAACAGGAAGGACACCTACCTCGGAAGACAGGATCAAGGTATCATCGTCAGTGATCAGATAACGGGAAGGACGCAGGCCGTTTCTGTCCAGTACCGCACCCATGATATCTCCGTCGGAGAACAGGATGGATGCGGGGCCGTCCCAGGGCTCCATCATGGTAGCGTAATACTGGTAGAAATCTCTCTTGGTCTGGGACATGGCCTTGTTGTTCGCCCAGGGCTCGGGGATAGCGATCATGACCGCCAGAGGCAGTTCCATGCCGCTCATTACCAGGAATTCCAGCGTGTTGTCCAGCATAGCGGAGTCGGAACCGGTCTTGCTGATGGCAGGCAGTACTTTGTGCAGCTGGCCTTTCAGATGCTCGGATTCCATGTTCTCCTCCCTGGCCAGCATCTTGTCGGCATTGCCGCGGATAGTGTTAATCTCACCGTTGTGTACCATCAGACGGTTCGGATGAGCACGTTCCCAGCTGGGATTGGTATTGGTGGAGAAACGGGAGTGTACCATGGCAATGGCGGATTCGTAATCTTCACTCTGCAAATCTGCGAAGAAGGTACGCAGCTGGCCTACCAGGAACATTCCTTTATATACGATCGTTCTGCTGGAAAGAGAAACTACATAGGTATCATCGGAAGACTGCTCGAAGACACGTCTTGCAATATAAAGTCTGCGGTCAAAGGGCAGTCCTTTTTCCACATCGGCAGGCTTTTTCACGAATCCCTGCATGATATAGGGCATGCACTCTACGGCCTTATGTCCCAGCACATTGGGGAAGGTAGGCACTTCACGCCAGCCGAGGAATTCCATTCCTTCTTTTTCCACAATGATCTCGAACATCTTCTTGGCTTGATTGCGGCGCAGCTCTTCCTGCGGGAAGAAGAACATGCCGACACCGTATTCTCTCTCTCCGCCGATATCCATGCCCAGAGCCTTTGTGACTCTGGCAAAAAATTTGTGGGGAATCTGGGTCAGAATACCGACACCGTCACCGGTCTTGCCTTCCGCATCCTTACCGGCTCTGTGCTCCAGATTCTCTACGATCTTCAGCGCATTCTCTACGGTCGCGCGGCTCTTCTCTCCGTGAATATTGACACAGGCTCCGATACCGCAGTTATCATGCTCAAATTCTTCCCGATATAACGGTGCCTTGGGCAGCTCCTGTTTTACATCAAACATATAGTTCTCCTTTCCGGGTTTCTATTTCTCTCTTTTTCATCTGTCTGTTACTATTCATAACCTCATTTGCAAGACCGTGCTTTCAGCACTTTCCTGCAACTAAAAAAGGTCGCAATGAGACTCTTTCGAGCGCCTCATTGCGACCTTTTCTGTACTATACACCTATTTTTCTCATTTGTAAATATAGATTTTTCCTTGAATTGTCAGATAATTTGTCAATTCAGTTATTCACACGGCTGTTGTCTGTGAATTGTTCTAATTTTCTTTTTTAAGCCATGCTTTTAGCACAACTCTTTGGGGATTTTCCCTATTTTTCCTGTCTCCGACCATACACTTTGCTTGCCAGTCCCTGATAGATTGCAGAGAAATGTCTGCTTTCTGCCATTGCGGTCCGGAGAGGTGCCAGGGTCAGTGCCATCACAGCGCGGTAACGGAACAGTTCTACGGGTTTCATGTATTTTGCCGTGATCTCCTTATGCTCTGCGGCACTGCGTTTCAGGTTCTCCTTTGTCTCGGAGTAGCCGCCGCCTTCGTAGGAAGATACGGTAAGCCCCAGATACTGCATGGGAGCCTTCGCCCGGTAATAGCACCACAGAAAATGTTCATAATCTGCGCGGATCTTGTATTTTGGTTCGTAGGGCTTCTGTCGGCACAGGTCTGCGGCATAGAAGCAGGACTGATGGCAGGGAATGTTGCGGTAGCAGACAAAGCCGGTGATTCGGGGCGGGGATGATATCTTCGTGTCCGTTTTCGCGCTGTAGGTATCTCCGTAATAGATGCCTTGCAGTTTCATAGGGTGCTGTTCCATGAATTGTGCGGTGTGCGCCAGAACTTCCTTGTCATAGAAGAGGTCACCGCAGTTTAAGAACAGAATGTAATCTCCGGTCACATGAGAGACCGCCTGGTTCATAGCCTCGTAGATACTGTGATCCGGTTCCTGGTAGAGATGGATCCGCCCGTCAGTGCGCATGGACTCTATGGATCCGTCACGGCTGCCACCGTCCTTGACGATGACTTCGAAGTCTGGGCAGGTCTGGGCCAGGATACTGTCAAGGGTCTGATTCAGTTTGGTGCCGGGGTTCAGGCATACTACAATAATGCTGAATTTCATATGTTGCTCCTATTTTTCTATAAAATCTCCGTAGCCTCGGCAGAGGGAAGAAACGCGACACGCGCGTGCTTTAGCACGATGCGCTCATGTCGCAGAGCGTAGCGGCACATAAGCGTGGAAAGTACCCACGCTAAGTGCCGACGTCTGCTTACGGTCTGCTTATTCTTCCCTCTGTCGGGGCTACTGGGTTATGGTGACCATCCGGGGATATCTTATCGAATATCCGAAGGATGGCTAATATACTTTATTATTACTTAGAATATATTTTTCTGTTTATGGAGCATCCCGAGGGATGCTGCTGCCACTACCAGGAATACCACGCATACGGGCCAGCTGACGAAGCCGGTGACGGCGATGGCGGTATAGGAGAGGCAGTAGGCGAGGACATTGGATGCCACATGGACAAAGACCGCCATTTTGAACTCTCCAAAGTATTCGTAAGCATATGCCATCAGGCAGCCGATGAGGAAGCCGTACACGCCCTGGACGTAATTCATGTGGTAAACGCCAAAGATCAGTGCAGACAGGGCTATGGCGAGTTTGATATCCATGAATCTGCGGAGATATCCGTAGATAACTCCGCGGAACAGGAGTTCCTCTGCTATGGGGGAGATGAAGCCGAATACGAGGATTCCTACCATAAAGTGTGCGGAATATTGCTGGGATGCAACTTCGGTATAAGCTTCGGATTTATTGGTCACACCCAGAAGTTCAAACAGGAGGTTGAAACCGATAACGGCACCGATGGTGACTGCCACCAGCAGGGCATATTTTGCCTTACCTTCTTTTTTCAGATGGCTTAAATGCATATCCTCTTTGTTCTTCGTGATCAGAAGCTTTGCCGTGGACCATACCGCCAGTGCTCCGCCGATGAAGCCCAGTGCCGCTATGATACTGGACACATCTCCGGAATAGCCGTTATATGCACCGGTCTCATCCCTCAGGATCAGCAGATCTACCAGTCCACCGGAAGCACCGGACTGTGCCAGCTGATACAACAGTGCCAGCAGCGCATACTGCACCGCATTGCGCACCAGGATAAACATCAGGAACGAATACACCATGGTCCAGATTCTCTGGTACATGGGATTTTTCTTTTTATTGTCGGGATTGCTGTTCACCAGTTCCTCGCTGCCGCGAAGCAGAAATTTTTCCAGTTCTTCCACGGATTGTACGATGTAGTCCGCTTTTGCTTCCTTTAACTCTTCCTTGCTTCCGTAGCCATAAGTCACGCCCACGCTCTCCACGCCCAACGCTCTGGCTCCTTCCACATCGAACTTTCTGTCACCGATCATGTAGACCTGATCCGGCTCTATGGGATTCTCCTTGAACAGCTGATGCAGGGTCTCCTGCACCACCTGATCCTTCGTCTCTCTGGTGCCGTCCAGCTCACTGCCTACCACCACGGCAAAATATTTTTTCAGATCAAAATGCTCCAGTATGCGTTCTACATAGATCTGGGGTTTGCTGGAAGCCAGTGCCAGAAAATAGCCCTTGGATTGCAGGTTCTTCAGCATCTCCGGAATACCGGCATAAACTTCATTTTCAAAAATACCCGTATTCTGAAAACGCTCTCTGTATTTTGCCACGGCCTCCTCCGCCTGCTCAGCGGTAAAACCGTAGAATTCCATAAAGCTGTCCCGTAAGGGCGGTCCGATAAAAGGCTCCAGCTTGTCCAGATCAGGTTCCTCAATACCGAAGGAGTGCAGCGCATACTGCACACAGGTCGTAATTCCAATTTTGGGATCTGTCAGTGTACCGTCCAGATCAAACAGCAGATATTTTTTCATTCTTATAATTCCTTTTTTTGTATCTGTTCCAAGCCCTGTAACTATCGCAAAATATTCATTGAATACCGGAATCCGCAAGAATATTCTGTAATTGTTATGAGGCTCTGAATAGTTACCCTTTCTTTCTATAGCTTGTGGGGTCCGCAAAGCATTAGAAGCTGCGGATCTTGTCCCCGTCATCCTCAGTGTTTTTCAGTGCCTTGATCTCTACGTCATAGCCCACATTGGCATTGACCTGCACATGGACCACATCACCCACTTTTTTGCCAAGCAGTGCCTTGCCCAGAGGAGATTCGTTGCTGATCAGACCTTCCAGTGAGTTCCCGCGAACGGTGGTCACGATCTTGTAATCCTCTTCCGTGCCGTCGTCGATGAATTCCACGGTAACAGTGTTGTTGATGCCCACCTCATCCACGGCGGAGTTCTCGGAGATCACCTTTGCGGTCTTGATCATTCTCTCCAGATAACGGATCCGGCTCTCGTTCTGATTCTTGTATTTTTTCGCTGCATAATATTCAAAATTCTCACTGAGATCTCCGTGGGCTCTGGCTTCCTTCACGTCCTCCAGTGCCTTGGGACGCACCACCAGCTTACGATACTCGATCTCATCTTCCATTTTCTTAATGTCAGTGGGGGTTAATTCATCGTACATAATTTCTCCATTTCTATCTGTTCAATTACTTATATCATTTATTGACAGTTTTTCTCCCGGCTCGGCACATGCTGATTTTCTACCAACAGCCGTCCTTCTTTTTCTTCGGCGACCGACCTTCTTTTCCTTCAGCAGACGCCTTTCTTTTCTTCTGACGGCCGACCTTTTTCCTTCCGGCAGCCAACCTTCTTTTCTTGCAGAGGATGACCGGTCGCAGTCTCTATGCTGTCCCGGTGTGTCCAGCATTCTACAACTGCATTGCGTAGATTACCGCCAGAGACAGAATGATCTGAATAATGGCAAAACGGAATACGGTCTGTGTATTGGACCAGTCCCACACCTTACGCACATGATCATGCAAGGGAGTACGCACATTTTTCAAAATATGGATCTTCAGGAAACGAAGCAGAGACACCTTAAGAAGTCCCAGTCCTCCATCCAGGATCAGCACCAGTGCCAGCGGGATGAACAGGAACGGGCAGCCGCTCTTCAAAATAGCGATGCTGATGAACAATCCCATAGCCCGGGAACCCGCATCCCCCATCATCAGCTTACTGGGTGTGGCATTGTACCACAGATAGCCCAGAATACATACGGCAAACAGCAGGATCAGGAAAGAGTAAGTCTCATTCACATCCTTCATGCGATCCACAATGTAGATGGACATGATGGTAATGATCGACAGGGTTCCGGAAAGTCCGTCCACACCGTCGGAGCAGTTGGTCACATTCACAGATGTCCATACCAGGATCACCGTGAGAATGGCGAATACCACAGGCGGCAGCGTGAACTTTACATGGAACAGTGCCAGTTCCACCACGTTGGAGTTGTATTTCAGGAAGGTGATGGCTACCAGTGCCGCCACGCACAGATCTAAGAAACCTTTTTTGTACTCACCCCAGGGAGTCTTGGAAGCATCGTCCAGAAATCCCGTCATCATGCATACCACGATCAGCAGCAGATAGATCACCAGCTCTGCGCTTAAAGGGGAAAACAGCAGAACGGATGCCACAAATGCCATGACAAAAATAATTCCGGCACCTCTGGGTTTCCCCGCAGACAATTTTCCATCATGGGCAAATTCTCTTCCGGCGTCCTTGGGCAGATACGGGCTTAATTTTGCCGTCGCCAGTACTGTCGCTCCGAAAGCAAAAAGGATTCCAAAAAAAGCAAGGAGAGAACTGCTTCCCTCCGGCAAGATCATCTGTAACATACTATCCCTCGTTTCCACATGAGATACTCACTTTTGTACTCTCATGCTGTATTTTCTGATAAATTCCGTAACTGTTCACAGGGGCATTCGAGAAATGAACACCTCAGAACAGTCACAAAATATTTTAACACAAATATCCCGGAATCTCAAATAATTTCCACAACAGTTCAGTTCTGAACATATCTGGGCGCAGAAATCATGCTTGTATGATTTTGCGGGCAAATATGTGCAGGAGCTAAGCGCCAATCTATGAGCAAAGGTAGTCACGAAGTGACATAAAAGTGTGCTAACGCGACTCCCGTGAGCGGCGCGGCTGAACTGTTACGTTTGACAGTTCCCCCACGGTGGACTACTATATTCTTATGAACACTTTCTGAAAAATAGCCATAAAAGGAGAAATACTCTATGATGATCCATAAGATCGAACCGCATAAATATTACCCGGAATTCCGAAGCCAGGATCCTAAACCTTCCGATTATCTGCTGTTATTTGACGGAGAAAAGGTCTATCTGCCCTCCCATACAGAAAACAGTGATGTAACGGATACTTCCGCCGATGCCGGCATCTCGGAGTATCCTCAAGTATATCTTCCTACTTTTGAAGAAGTCCATGGACTCTTGGGAATCCGTCAGCCTATGGAACGTTTTTTTCTGGACTGTGAATATCTCTTTTCCATTGATGACCGAGCATTCTTCCGCAAGACGACGGAGGATGCCGGTGCTCTCATGCTCCCGGAAGAAGACCTCTACGCTTCCGGTGTGTTCCGTAATTTTGAGCCGGAATATCTGGCATTTGCTGGAATCACTGCCACCCAGATCAATCGTTTCCGTCTGGACCGGAAATTCTGCGGCCGCTGCGGACATCCCACAATTCACAGCACCACAGAGCGGGCCTGCATCTGCCCGGAGTGCGGCCAGATCGAATATCCCAAGATCTCTCCAGCCGTCATTATTGCCATCGTGGATACCGAGCGGGACAAGATCCTGCTGACCCGTTACGCCGGCGGTTCCTATCGTCACTGGGCACTGGTGGCCGGCTTCGTGGAAGTCGGTGAGACCTTCAAGGGTGCTGCCCGCCGGGAAATCATGGAAGAAGTCGGTTTAAAGGTCAGCGATCTGGTCTATTACAAATCCCAGCCCTGGTCCTTCAGCGATTCCGCCATGATCGGCTTCTTCGCGAAGCTGGAGGGGGATCCTTCTATTACTTTGCAAGAATCGGAGCTTGGCGAGGCTGCCTGGTTCTCCAGAGAGAATGTCCCGGATCTGCCCTCCACTATCAGTGTCGGTCAAGAAATGATCACATTATTCAAGAATGGTGGGGATCCGTTCTGCCAGAGATAATTGATACATTTGAAAGTTTTTCACTTCTATTCCATGATATACCTTGACTTTGTGCCCCCGTGGTTTCATGCCCCGGGGGCTTATTTAGTTTCTTTTCCTCTCTGCGCCCCGCTCTCTCGATCTCCCCGGGGCTTAATCAGCATGCTCCTTATATCTACGCCCCATGTACGCAAAAATCTGCCTTCGACAATAACATTGTCATGAGGCAGACTCCTTTCTGTACTTATTCTCTTCACTGTTTCTTCACCTAGAGCATCGTAGCTGTCATCGCTTCTCATTATCTCAATAAGCGGCACTTCTTCGCTACCTTCACTAACAGATATCCCTTCGGGAAGCTGCGAAGCTCCTGCTCCGTGATGCCCCGCATCAATATCAGCATGACAAAATAGACTACAGCAGCAATTACGATCGCAGGAATGACAGAGATCCGCATGGACTTCGTCACCATATACAGACCCTCGTAGATTGCCCAGGCTGCCGCTCCCATAAACGCGGAGGCGAACACCGGAATGACGAAAGTCTTTACGATCTCCTGCCGGTAGCCTACCGCTCTTCTTACCGCCCACTGGTTCAGCACACACATCATACCGGAATACAGTGTATTGGCGATGGCAATGCTGTACAGATCCAGTCTTGTGAACATCAGAAGCAGCACTGCTGCCACCGTCTGCACCACCAGCGAGATCCCCGCATTGATGATCGGGGTATTGACTTTGCCAAGTCCCTGCAAAATCGAACTGTTCAGAGTCGACAGTGCATAAAAGATAACCGACAGTGACAATGTCATTAAAAGAGCTGCCGCCAGATTCAATTCCTCTGCCGTCTTATTCGTGAACAGCAGACTGATCACCGGCTTCGCCAGTACAAAAAGTCCCACAGCGCAGGGAATCGAGATCACCATGGTAGTCTTCACTGCCAGTCCGATCTTCTCTCTGGCTCCCTTCACATCCCGGGCTGCCATCAGCTGTGCTACGGAAGGGATCATGGCAGAAGCCATAGCAGATGCAAAGGCTATGGGAATATTGGACATTGTCAGGGACTGTCCGGAGAAAATACCATATTTTTCATAAATAGATACCGTATCCAGATTGCGAAGGGACGGATACCATTTGGTGTAGATACTGTTGTTGACCGTACTGCTTAAGTTATATACAGCTGTACTCAAAATAAACGGCGTCACCACCAGTGTGATCGTCTTGAATATCTGTCCGTAGGAATCCACATGTTCATGCCTGTCACGCTGCACTCTGCGCAGGATCATTCCACGATTCAGAGCATAGACTCCCGCCATAAAAAGCAGCGCCACTAATACGCCGACACCGGTACCCAGTGCACTTCCCACTGCACCGTAGGTTGCCCTCATCACCTGCCCTGCCTGATCCGCCGGAACCTCCATCGTTCCCATAAACATTTGGATCAGAAGGTATGCCGCGCCTACGCTGACTACCGCATTGGCGATCTGCTCCAGGATCTGCGATACGGAGGTCTGCGCCATGCTCTTATGTGCCTGAAAATACCCTCGTAAAACTCCCAGGATACCATAGACGAAGATCGTCGGTGCAAAGGTGCGCAGTACTGTGACCGCTGCTCCGGACACGAATAATCCCGCTCCGAAAAACAGAAAAAGGCTGGCTATACCGCCAACCACCAGTACATAGATCATGGCTCCGTGGAACAGTCTGTGGGCGTTACGGTATTCCTTCTCTCCCAGCTTCTGTGCGATAGCTTTGGAAATTGCCGAGGGAATACTATAAGAGGAGATCAACAGAATGATCGTATAATAGTTATACGCTGACTGGTAATAACCAAGTCCCAGATTCCCGATGACACTCTGTAAAGGGCCCCTGTAAAGGAGCCCTATGATTCTGCTGATGATTCCGGCTGCCGCCAGAATTCCCGCCTGCATGATAAAATTGTTCTTGGAACTGTTCTTATCTGCCATATGTAATCTTACCTTATTCCAGTTCTTTATCCGATCAGCCAGTCATACATCTCCTGGTATTTTCCGGCGGATACCTTCCAGGAGTAGTCGGTGGCCATGGCACGATCCACGATCTTATTCCACTCTCTCTTCCTGTCATAGTAAATATGCTCCGCATAGCGGATCGTATTCAGCATCTCATGTGCATTGTAATTCGTAAAACTGAAGCCCGTGCCGGTGCTCTCATACTCATTATAGGGCTGTACGGTATCCTTCAGTCCGCCGGTCTCTCTGACGATGGGTACGGTACCGTAACGCAGCGCGATCAACTGACTCAGGCCGCAGGGCTCGAACAAAGACGGCATCAGATAAGCATCACAAGCCGCATAGATTTTATGGGACAGTGCATCCGAATAATAAATGTTGGCAGACACCTTGTCTCCATACTTCCAGTCGAAATGACGGAACATATTCTCATAACGTTCCTCACCGGTGCCCAGTACCACGAACTGGATATCATCCTGGCACAGTTCATCCATGACATAAGCGATCAGATCCAGACCCTTCTGGTCTGTCAATCTGGATACCAGACCGATCATCATTTTCTTATCATCTACGCGAAGTCCAAGCTCTTCCTGCAGGGCTCGCTTATTCTTCACCTTTTCCTTGCGGAAATTCACTGCATTATAGGCTTTTACGATATTTTTGTCCGTCTCCGGATTGAACTCTCCATAGTCGATGCCGTTGACAATACCGCGCAGATCATGACTTCTCGCACGCAGCAATCCGTCCAGGCCCTCACCGTAAAACGGAGTCTTGATCTCCTCCGCATAGGTATCACTTACGGTGGTCACTGCATCCGCGAATACGATACCGCCCTTTAACAGATTTGCATCCTTATAAGCCTCCAGCTTGTCAGAGGTAAAATAATACTCCGGCAATCCGGTAATGCTCTGTACCGTCTTCACATCCCATTTTCCCTGGAACTTCAGATTATGTATGGTAATCACAGACTTCATGTTGCGGTAGAAATCTCCGCCATGGAAACGCTCCTTCAGGTATACCGGGATCAGACCGGTCTGCCAGTCATGGCAATGGATCAGATCCGGCTGGAAATTCAAAAGCGGTAATGCCGACAGCACTGCCTTGCAGAAATATGCATACTTTTCAATCTCATATCTGGGATCATCCCCATAAGGCTTGAAACCACCGAAATAACTCTCATTATCAATGAAATAATAATGCACCCCGGCTTCCTCTGCCTCCAGAACACCTACATACACATTCTGCCAGTTGAAATCCATGTAGAAATGTGTCACATACCTGAGCTTATCCTTCATCTCCTGCTTCATACAGGTATACTTCGGGATAAACACTCTTACATCAAAATACTCCTTGTCAATATACTTCGGCAAAGATCCTACGACATCCGCAAGTCCTCCGGTCTTGATAAAAGGTACGCCTTCCGATGCGGCAAAAAGAATTTTTTTCATGTAAACCCTCCACATATGCTACGGCTTGTATTCAAAATATAGATTGATTATACCATGTTTACGATTCATAGAAAAGAGGGCATCGATAATTTACAAATCTTTTAGAGTCTGCCGGTTCCACCTCAGCTTCTGTAGGAAAGCCGGATCCTGTCAGCGATCAGTGCGATAAATTCCGAATTGGTAGGTTTGCCTTTGCCCGTGTCGATCGTGTAACCGAACATGGCATCCAGAGTCTCCATGCGCCCTCTGCTCCAGGCAACCTCAATGGCATGGCGAATAGCGCGCTCCACGCGGCTGGGTGTGGTCTGGAACCGCTTGGCGATGGTCGGATACAGGATCTTTGTGATAGAACTGATCATTGCCGGATCCTCTACCGACATCATGATAGCTTCCCGCAGATACTGATACCCTTTGATATGTGCCGGCACTCCGATCTCATGGATCATATCCGTGACATCCTTTTCCAGGTCATGGATGACTTCCTGGGTCTGTTCCTTTTTTTCTGTCGCTTTTACTGTGCTGTCTTTGGCGTTTTTCGTAGAAGGAACCGTGATCATAATTTGGAATTCCTTGTTGGCATTCATCAGATCCCCCAGGATTTTGTATACTTTTTCATTATCCTTTGTAGTTGTAATGTTTAATTTTTCCATTAAACTACCTCCATGACTACAAAACTACTTTTTTCACGTACCGTTCTATTATAAATAGATATGCGTCGTAGCTTCAAGCAGAACCCGTCGCAAGATTTTTCCAAATTTCGCAAAAAAAGGCGCCCGGAATGAACCGGACGCCAATAAGAGGGAAAATGTATAAGTAGAAAAACTACGAGTAAAGCAAATTAAATTAATGATGCTCTGCCAGGGTGTGAAGTGCTTCCTTGATGGCTGTCTTCACGGTCTCATCCTGTTCTGCATTCAGTCTGTGCAGTAGATAGGTCTTGGCATATTCGGTGCCGATGCTTCCTAACGCTTTTGCTGCTTCGACACGGATCTTCGTATCCGGATTGTCGATCATGTGGGCAATGCTGTTGACACTGTCTTCATCCTTGATCCGGCTCAACGCTTCCAGTGCGGCTACCACCACCGTGTCATCGGAAGAACTCAGATATTTGATGATCTTGTCGGATTTTCCTTTCTCCTGTAATTTTTGAATCTTACTTAAATCATGTTGTTCCATAAACACGCGCCTCTTTCTTTCTGCCAGCGCGGGGGCGGTAAAATCGTCTCCGGGTCATCACTATATGTCGCCTGTGGTGATTGGCTTCTCTTGATAATGTTATGATAACACCTTATCTGTCAGAAAACAATTATAGCAAAATGAAGGATTTCTAAAAATTCTATAACCTGATTCCACTTGTCCCATCACGTTTTTTATACTATACTGATATCATCAAATCGAAAGAAGGTACTCTCATGACAAAACAGGAAATCAGCGAGATCAAAAAGCTGTTCACCCCGAAAAACTGCTCCATCACCCGGATCTGCGGATGCTACGTGGATGGAGAGAAAAATAAAAAAACAGAATTAAAGCAGGCGTTTCTGGCACTGCCGGAGGAGGAAATGTTCAAGTATTTCGAGATTCTGCGTAAGAGTCTGTCCGGCACCATCGGCAAGAATCTGCTGAATCTGGAATTCCCGTTAAAGAGTGAAACGGAGGGCGGCACTCAGGAATTTCTCCTGCGTCTGCGGGACAGCCGTCTGAAGGATGATGCATTGCTTGAGCAGTTCTACGACCGCATCATTGAGTCTTATGAATATGTGGGCAATTATCTGATCCTGCTGATCCATGATGCCTACGATGTGCCGGGACGCACCAGAGACGGTATCGAGATGGAGGATGCTTCCGATGAAGTCTATGACTATATTCTTACCTGCATCTGCCCTGTGGATCTGTCCAAGCCGGGACTAAGCTACAACGCAGTGGAAAACACCTTCCAGAACCGTATCCGGGACTGGGTGGTAGGTATGCCGGATGCAGCCTTCCTGTTCCCCGCATTCAATGACCGCAGCACGGACCTGCACAGCACTCTGTATTATTCCAAGGATGCGGAAGAATTAAAGGAGAACTTCGTAGACCTGATGCTCGGTTGTCCGCTTCCTCTGTCCGCCGGTGGTCAGAAGGAGACCTTCCAGACACTGGTAGAGGAGACACTGGGCAATACCTGCGATATCGAAACGGTGAAGAACATTCACGAGAAAATGAATGAGATTGCCCAGGAACATAAGGAAGATCCCGAACCCGTGGTCCTGGATAAAAATGAAGTAAAGACCATTTTCGCCAGCAGCGGCGTGGCCAATGACCGCATGGAGGTCTTCGACCAGTGCTTTGATGCGACGGCCGGAGAAGATACTTCCCTGATGATGACCAATGTCTACAATCCCCGCAGCTTTGAAGTAAAGACCCCGGATGTGGTCATCAAGGTCAATCCCGAGCGCACAGATCTGATAAACACTAAAATGATCGACGGCAGACAGTGCCTCGTCATCGAACTGGATGGCAGCGTGGAAGTCAACGGCATTGCTGTCCGGGCCGCCGGAAACGGAGCCTCTGACAATTCCATAGACGATTAAAACATCTTTACTATATTCATGAAGGCAGGGGCTTTTGCCCCTGCCTTTGTTGCCGACAAATTGTTCCGTGCTGTGCACTCCCACAATTCTAATCAATCATATACATTGCATTATGATGCTCTCACACTTTGGATATCCGATCTGAGAGCTGTTCAGTGACAGCGTATAATTATCTGCCATTCCCCATTTCTGATCCGTATAAAAATTGTAGTTCGTTCTGCGCCTTTTATCTGTATCATTTATCATCTTTACAGCATCTGATTCATTAACATTGTATAGTTTACAGATGCGCTGTACCTTTTCCGGCATATTGCCGTGTATGAAAACATTCAGTACATCATCTCTGCTCTTTAAGATAAAATCCGCATTTCTTCCTATGATCACACAGCTTTCCTTTTCAGCAATTTCCATGATCACTTTTCTTTGTGCTTCATACACTATGTCCCCGATCGATTTCCCGGTAATGTCACGTCCTGTAAAGGCATAGGCAAACATACCTTTCTTAGGAGATAACTCTGCATTTTCCTGAATATATTTCGGTGACAGTCCTGACTGCTCTGCGATCTGGCCTATGATATCCTTATCATAATAAGCGATACCAAGTTTTTGGGCCACTTCTTCACCGATAAAACGGCCGCCGCTTCCAAACTCTCTGCTGATTGTGATGATCTTTTTTGTCATAGCTGTTTCCTCCTTAATCTAAGCTTTCTACTTTGTTCCTTTCAATTTTCTTTAAAAATACATATCCTGCCAGACATGCTATAAATTCCGTAATGGGAAATGACCACCAGATCAGAGAAACTCCCATCTGTCCGTTTCTTACAAAAATGGAGAATATCCCGGCAAGCGGTAATATAATGACAAGCTGTCTGAGCAGTGAAATCACAAGGGATTCCAAGCCTCCGTCCAATGCCTGGAAAATTCCCTGATATGCTACATTGATCCCTGCAAAAATAAAGCTGATGGAAATAATTCTCATTGCTCCGATAAAATACTCTCTTGACTGTCCTGCATTAAATAAAGTTGCAAAAGCCCCCGGGAATATTTCTGTGATCGCCACTCCAATGACCATAAGTACGATCGTATATAGCAATCCATATCTGATGCCATCCCGGATTCTCTGTTTACTATGCATTCCGTACGCAAAAGCAATGATCGGCGTGATCGCATCTCTAAGTCCGAAAGCAAGAAATAACACAAACTGCTGTACCTTATAGAACAATCCGTATGCGGTCTGCGCCGAAGGACTGAATTTCAATATCAGGTTCATCACATAAACCATGATAGACATAAGTGCCTGTGCAATAATGGCCGACAGCCCGATCGCATAGATTTCCCTGATGATCCCTCCATCCGGTTTCATGTATTTTACACCATGCTCAAATTCCTTATTGCATTTTATGTGGAAGACAAACAACAGTACCGCAGACGCAACCTGACCGATCACAGTGGCATAGGCAGCTCCCTTTACTCCCATTTCAGGGACAGGACCGATACCATAAATCATAATCGGATCCAGAATAATATTGACCACTGCTCCCACGACCTGGCCGATCGTAGAATACAGGGAACGTCCTGTTGCCTGCAGCAGCTTTTCAAATAGTGAAAAGAAAATAATGCCAAATGCGATCACGCAGCATATTCTTAAGTAGTCTGTTCCCATGGAAATCACTTCCGGCTCAACTGTCTGTGATGAAATATAAGCTTTTACCCCAAATATTCCAAACAGCAGGCATATTACATAAATGAGTACTCCGAGAAATAAACTGTTACCTGCAACTTTCGATGCTTTTTTCCCATTCCCCTGTCCAAGTGTTCTCGCAAGCAGCGCATTTGTCCCTACTCCGGTTCCGATCGCAACTGCTACCATAAGCATCTGAACCGGGAACACCAGCGTAAGTGCATTGAGCGCAGACTCACTTCCCGATCTCATATTTCCAACAAAGGCGCTGTCCACAATGTTGTAAACTGCCTGCAATGCCATAGATAATATCATCGGTATCCCCATCTTCACCATGAGCTTATTTACCGGCATCTCCTTCATCTTGTTACTTTCTGCCATCTTCATTTCATCCTCCTTGTTTTGCTTTTTTGCACAAAAAAAGTGTGTACTCACCGCATAAGCTGGACTTACGCTGATAAGCTACACACTTTTTATTGCATTATATTTTTATTTTTTCAAAAAGTCAAACAAAAAAATTTCTTTATTAAGAAGTTTTCTATATCACATCTTGAAGTATTGCATGCTCTCGGCCAGCTCATCCGCAATCTTCTTCAGCTGTCCAGCACTGTCATATACCTGCTTAAAGGTATCCAGAACCTCCTGTGTCTCGGTATAGGTCTGCTGCGTACTATCTACATTGTCATGCGCAATCTGCGAAAGCTGCTCCACAGCCTCCATGACTTCTCCACGGGACTCGGCCAGTCTGCCGGTACTCTCTCTGATCTGCAGGATACTCTGCATGGAATCTTCAATCTCCTTCAATACCTCTGAGACATTGGCTCTGGTCTCCTGCATGCTTCCACTCTGCTCGGTGATGATCTCCTGCATCCGCTGCATGATCTCCATTTCCTGGGCGGAATCTTCCATCAATGCTTTCGTGGTCTCTTCAATCTCGTGACCGGACTGGTTGGACTGTTCGGCCAGCTTTTTGATCTGGTCTGCCACCACAGCGAATCCTCTTCCGCTCTCTCCTGCTCTTGCCGCTTCGATGGAAGCATTCAGACTTAACAGGTTCGTCTCCTCGGCAATGGAAGTGATAAATTCCATTGCGGAATTAATCTTCTGGATCGATACATTGGTGCGGTCGGTCTGCTCCTTGACTTCTCCGATGATCCGCTCCACTTCCTCATTGATACTGCACAGCTGTGCCAGCGTATCTGCTGTCTTCTTACTGGACTTCTGCATGGAATCCGCATGGGCGTTCAACGTATCCACCTCTGTGGAAGTCTCGGTGATATGATCTCCCATGATCCGCATGTTCTCGGAAGTACTCTCGGAATTCCGGGACTGCTCGGTAGAATTCTCTACGACCTGATTTACAGCACTCTGTACCTCGTTCATGGTACCATTGGTGGTATCCGCCGCATTTCCCAACGCCCTGGAAGCCTCCAGCAGACTTGCGGAATTCTGGGAGATTTCTTTCAGGATACCCTTCAGAGTGTCCTTCAGTTTTACGGTAACCCGGGACAGATCTCCGATCTCATCCTTCCTCTTTAACATCTTGTCATCAACCCAGACAGTCAGATCACCCTCTGCGACCTTCCCCATGATACCGATACTCTTCTTGATATTCCGGCTGATGGAAGTGGCCAGCTTCAGTCCCACGCCCATACACAGGATCATCGCCACACATACAGCTGCACCGATGCCAAAGATCATGCCGTTCACCACGGCATCCTTGTCCTCTTTATTCGCACCCACGAATACCATGCCGATGATTTCCGTAGAGTCGTTCTGATAGACCGGCATAAAATATCCGTAATTCATGACTCCGTCCAGAGATACCGCACTGCTGAAATACTCTTCTCCGTTTTGTAATACCTTCTCCACGATCCTGTCTCCTGCCGGAGAATTCAGAATCCGATCTCCGTTACTGTCCACGGCGGAAGTCATGATGCGACGGTCCCCGTAGAAAAAAGTCACATCCATTCCTGTATTGTCCCTGATCCGATCCACCAGGCTCTCAGAATGGGAGATATTATAGCTGCCTTTCCAGATGTCGCCATTACTGGATTCCATATAGTCACCGGTGTTCTGGTCATACGCTGCCAGCGTTGCCGCAGCCGTTCCCTTCAGTCCTTCTTCGATTTCCTCCATCATGGAACTGCGTACCGTCGTCAGCATAAAAAAGATAGATAACAGTCCCAGCAATACTACCGGTCCGATGGTCATTGACAGAATCTTTTTTTGTATACTCATGAAAATGCCCCCTATTCTACCACAGATACGGTCTTGAAATACCAGTTGATACCTCCGGTGATCGTTGCATCATCCAGCGTTGTTCCTTCTTTGCCCACAGTCTCTCCCGTATTAGTCTCGATCACACCGTCAAATACCCCGTTTTCTCCGGATAAAATCTGCTTCTTGGCTTCTTCTACTTTCTCTTTCGTTCCTTCCGCACAGAAATCCGCCAGATCCGTGATGCTCACCAGATTTTCATTCATGCCGCCGTAATAGTTGCTGCCGTCCCAACTGCCGTCAATGACGCTCTGCACTGCTGCCGTATAGTAAGCACTCCAGTTCCATACCACACTGCACAGGCAGGACTGCGGAGCATCCTTACTCATATCCGAATTATATCCGATACTATACACACCCTTTTCCTGTGCCAGTGTCTGGGGATATACGGTATCACAATGCTGTGCAATCACATCACAGCCCATATCCAGTAACGTCTGTGCCGCAGCTTTTTCTCCCTCGGGATCGTACCAGCTGTTTGTCACCTTTACGTATACCTTTGCGTCCGGATTCACCGAATAGATGCCGAGTGCAAAGGCATCAATACCACCGGTGACCTCCGAATTGGAAGAATCCATAGCTGCCACATACCCGATTTTATTGGAAGAAGTATTCATTCCCGCCACGATACCGCTCAAATATCTCGCCTGATAAATTCTGCCGAAATAGTTGTTGAAATTTTTACCGTTGCTCAGGTAGCCGGTGCCATGGGAAAAATACACTTCCGGATATTCTTCCGCCATTTCCGCTGTAGTTTCCATATATCCCCAGCTAGTAGTGAAGATGATATTACAGCCTTCATCAATACATTCCTGAATTGCCTGTCTGGTCTCCTGCGTATCACTGTCATTGACATTAATCTTGCGGATGATCTGATCATCTGATAATCCCAGATTCTGCTGCATTCCCTGAATTCCCAGATCATGCGTATATGTATAACCGCTGCCCTCCGCCGGATCCGACAGATGCAATACTCCTACCTTGATCTCCTCCTTTGGAATCCCTGCAGTCTGTGTTGTTGCGCTGCTGCCGCTTTCCGACTGCACCACCTGCGTAGTCCCATTGCTACCCCTTGCCTCATATCCGATGTTTGTAGCATAATCGTCCACTTCTCCGGTATTTCCGCAGCCTGTCAGTAATGCACACCCCAGAAGAATTGCCGCTGCCTTCCAAAAGTTTCCTGTTTTACCTCTTCCCATATACAAGTACCCCTTTCTCTTTTGTAGTCTATGTATATCTCTTATCTCTACCGTCTGATTTCTCAGAATCGGTTGATTCTACAAATATAAACTACAGCCTTCCCTTATTCCCTGCTGCCATGGCAGGTAAAATAAATCACCTGATACTCTTTCGCGATCTCTGTAAGGAACCGCATTGCTCCCTTTGTCCGGTTCTCATCCAGATTCACAAAAGGGTCATCCAGAATCAAAAACGGCTTCTGTTCCTCATACATGGCTTCCACCAAAGCAAGTCTCATACAGATACCGATCAGGTCACGGTTGCCCAGACTCAGATATCCGATGTCTCGGGGCATATTGCCTTCAACGACCTGCAATCTGGTATTGGCATCCATCTGATAATTTTCGCATTCCGTTCCCGTGAGAATTCTGTAATATTTCCGGAACCCCTGCATGACAGGTTCTGTATATTTCGCAGTGAACGAACTCTTTGCCTGTTCCAACAGATTTTTTGTCATTCCAAGCAATTCATATTGTTTGATTCCTTCCTCTGTCTTCTCCTGCAACGCTTCCAGCTCTTCCTGCATATTTTCCACATTATCCCAGGATTCCTGTAAGTCGGAAAGTTGTTTCTGATAGCTGTCAATGGTCTGAAAACGTTCTTCCATACGCTCCGAAAGGACCTGCATTTCATCTGCCAGACTTTCCAGGGATTCCTCTCCCTCCGGGACCTTCAGTGCCAGAAGTGCCGGAATGTCCTCTTTCGCTTCAAACGCTTTTATCTCCTGCTCGATTCTCCTATATTCTTGTAACTCCTTCTCATAATCCTTTCTATGACTTTCCAGTTCAGCCAGCTGTTCTTCCGGGTGCTCCTCCGGAATCAGCTGCAACGACACAAAATAGTCTTTTACCTGTTCTTCCAGCGCTTCGTATTTCTGTTTTTGCTGTAAATATTTCTTTTGTTTTTCCAGTAAAAGCTGTCTCTGTCTGCACTTTCCCGCCAGTTCATGCAATGCCGCAAGATAATTTTGTGTTTCCGGTACTTCTCCGTATTCTGCAAAAAACTGCTGCAAATCTTTCTGCAATGCGGCAATTCTCGCAGTCTTTTCATCCGATCCGTCCTGCTTCTGCCGCTCCAAAAGTGCCTCGTAATCTCTTCTCTTATTCTGCAGTTCCACAAGCCAGGAGGTCAGTTCCAGTCCTTCCCGAAGTCCCCAACGAGTGCAGAAGTCATCAATCTGTTCTTCCTCTATGCGGACCTGTGCCTCAAGTTCTTCCATTTCCTGTTCCAAATAGGAAAGCTCTGTATTTTCTCCCGTTTGGACTTTGGATCTGCCTGCTGTAAACAACAGTGCCGCTGCCACAGCTGCAATTCCCAGTACGATCGGGACTCCTCCGATCACTCCCTGTCCCAACAGGATCACAACAAAACCGCCAAGCGATAAAAGAATGCCAAAAAGCAATAGTATTTTTTTCCTTTTACCTGCTTCTTCCTGCTCCCGTAAGCATCTGGCATCTTCCTGTGCCTGTATGGATTGCAGGGTTTTCCGCTGTATTTCTTTCGCCTGCAGAAGACTTTTTCCTTCATTGCGGTTCGTCCAGGCATTTTTTACACTGTCGATCTCCGCCTCCTGTGGCATTCCTTCCGCAAAATATCCGGAAAGCTCCTCTAACCGTCTGCTCTCTTCCCCTGACAGGGCATTTTTTCTTATCGTACTTTCCAGGCTCTCAAGTTCTTGTGCCTCAGCATATTTTTCTTCCAGCCGGGCATTGTCCACCATGGGGAAATTATCTTTACACTGCTCCTGTTCTTCCACTGTCAGGCAATAGATTTCCATTGCCTTGCGGACAGAAATCCCCTGATTGCAGACGGCTGCTTTTTGGCGTAATTCTTCCCCTTTTGGTATCACGCCGTTAAAATAGCTTTCCGCTTCTTTTAAAGTCTGCTGTCTCTGTGCCATTTTTGCACGCAGATCCAGGTACTTCTCTTTTTTCGCCTGTTGATCCTTATAAATTCCCAGTTCCTTTTGTCTCTCCTGCAGTTCTGTCAGTTCCGCAGAAAGCTTTTCTCTCTCCTCGATTGCCGCCTTTTTCCGGGCATCAATACTTTCCATCGTATTCTGTATCTCCTGCCCATTACGGATCTGCGTCTTCAGTTCCGTAATGCGGTCCTTGCTCTGACGGAGCAATCCGGTCTTGCGAGATGGAGACATGCTGTTTAACAGATCGTTCAACCGCTTGTCCGCTGTCTCAAAATTATTGATATCATCCGTATTCTCCGCCAGATTCCCGATCTTGGCATTGATGCCGTCCGTAACAAAGGTCTCGCAGTCATTCTGTGAGATAAAAATCGTTCGTTCAAAGGATCCTGCGTCGATCCGGAACAACTCTTCTCCCAGATTTTGTGTAAAATCACTGCATGGAAGATTTGTTTTTGTATCTGTCAGCTGAAATTCATCTTCTGCGCTTTTACTTCCGAAGGTTCTGCGGACAGAATATTGCTTTCCTTCACTTTCGAATCGCAGTTCTCCGCCATAGACGCCCTTTTGCCAGGGACTGTATCTCTTCCTCTCATTTTCCAGCGGGTCTCTCTTCCCTTCATTCCGGAATCCGAACAGCATAACGCGTAAGAATGCTGCCAGTGTGCTTTTTCCCCAGCCGTTTCCCTCACAGACGGTGTTGCAGCCATCTGTAAAATCATATGTAAAGTCACTTAGTTTTCCGAAATTCTCAATGTGACATTTGATCAGTTTCATGCGTCCAGGATCTCCTCTCCGGCCAGTGCCTGCAATCCGTAATGTATCACTGTCGCCTTGTCCTCTTCCGGCAGATCTGCCCTGCCCATGACAGTACGGATAAACTCTCCCTTTAAGGACTTATCCTTTGCAAAAGCAGCATAATCCACCAGATACTCAGAGCTGTCCTTAATCTTCACAAAATAAAAAAGGTGGCTGAACTGATGTAACAGAAAGTCAATATCCTTTTCACTTTCCACATCTATTTTCCCGACCAGTTCATACTTGATCAGACTTTTCTCCGGGTAACCTTTCCCGGCTGTCTCGGCTCTCATCCGTTCCATGATTTCCGTCGTGGATTCACAACCGGTAATATCCACCGGGATGGTATAGAGCTTTCGGGATGCGAAAGGAATAAACGTACTGTCAATTGTACCTGTCAGCTCATCAATGTCAAGCATCACAAATCCATGCTCTCCGCATTCATCAAACCCTCTGCCCTCCAGACAGCCGGGATAACAATAGACGCCTCTCGCATCCAGATGCTCTTTTTTATAGCTGTGGATGTGTCCCAGGGCAAGATAATCAATTCCCTTATTTTTCAATGCCGTCAGATGAATGATCTCCGCCTTATCTCTCGCACTGTATTCCGATTCCTGCCCATGCAGGACTACAATGTTGCATTGATCCACATCCAGTGACAGCGTATTATATATGCTTCCACTGTTTTCCGGTGTCAGTTCCACCCCAGTAACCGCAACTCCCTTACCGGAAGTATTCTCCGTCCCTGAAAGTTCATAGCTTGTCCAGTTGTTCCCAAATAGATGAAGATTCTCCGGAAGTTCCGAAAGACCGGACGTAAAGCTTCCTTCGTCATGATTCCCCTGTAAGTAATAAAAAGCTATTTTGGGATGTCCCTGAATTAAGTCTTTTACCACATTCCGGGCGGTAGCGGATACGTTTTTCGTATCGAACAGATCTCCTGCGATTATGATCGCCGCCACGCCCTGCTCTGCCCCGTAGGTAACCATATTCTGAAAAGTAGTCAGCAATTCCGTCTTGCGTTCTCTCGCTTTTTCTTTGGTCAGATTTGCACTCATTTTGGAATCCAGATGGATATCCGCACAATGGATGATTTTCATATTGCTGCCTCCCGCATTAACCCTGTAGCACCTGTTTCAAAAGATTGGAACTATGCAGAACCTCATTCGCAAAACCGCATCTGTGATGCTCTCGTTTTGCAGACATATTCATTATATACGAATCTTTGTTCGATTACAACAAAAACGTATCGGTAGTGAGACATTTGGTCTCATTTTCCGATACGTTTTTTTCAGATGTTGAATCACCTATGTTTATGACTATACCTGCAGTCTGCCGGCTGTAATGAGTTTACCGCTTTTTCTGTCAAATAACAGGATATCTTCTCCGCCGACCTCGAATTTCACTTTCTGGCCGATCTTGTATGCTGTATTTCCAAATACTACACCGGTCAGCAGAAAATCTCCGATGCGAAGCTTAATCGTGGATTCCATACCAGTGGGCATGGCACCGTAGATCACGCCGTCCAGACCTGCACCATCGTGTAATTGCAGGGCTTCCGGACGTACACCAATGACAAAATCCTCGTTGGTGATCACGGGAGCTTCCTGCAGTGCATAATCATCTTCGTTCACTCTGGCAATATGATACTTGAAGACTTCATCCTTGTTGGATTTCTCCACGGCTTTCTTATCCTGCATTTTCTCTTTGTGACGGGCTGCCTCATCGGCTTCGTTCTTATCTCTCTCTGCGAACCATCTCTGCAGATCCAGGTGTTCCTTCGGAACAAACTTTGCCTTTCTACCGTCTAAGATCGTCACATCCAGACTGCCGTTTTCATTCTGCACACCCCTGGCTTCGATAAAATTAATGGAAGGATTTCCTACGAAATCAGCCACAAACAGGTTGTTGGGTCTGCTGTACACGGTCAACGGTGCTTCATACTGCTGCAACACACCGTTGTTGATCAGGCAGATCTTCGTTGCCAGTGTCATAGCTTCCATCTGGTCATGCGTTACATATACGAAGGTGCTTCCGGTCTCCACATGCAGACGCTGCAGTTCATATCTCATTTCCAGACGGAGTTTTGCGTCCAGGTTAGACAGCGGCTCATCCATGAACAATACCTGGGGTTCCGGCGCCAGTGTTCTGGCAATGGCAACTCTTTGCTGCTGTCCACCGGACAGTTCTGCAGGATAACGATTCATGAACATTCCGATCTTAACGATACGGGATACTCTGCGTACTGCCAGGTCAATCTCTTCCTTGGAATATTTTCTGACCCTGATTACTACCTTGCCACCGGATACGACTTCGAATTTCTCGTTAAGTTCTTCCCCTTTTTCCTTATGACCTGCCAGGATGCTGTCCAATTTTGCAGTCAGTTCCTGCTTCTTTTGTTTTGATGCACTTTCTTTGTCTGCTGCCTCGTGGAGTTTGTAATTATACAGCTCCTTTGCAGTATAGATAGAAATGGTGTAATTATCGATCAGCTTCAGATAGACCATATCCAGGTCTAATTTTCCCTTTTTATCTCTGCATTCCTCAATGAGTTTTACCAGCTCTCCCGGATTCTCCAGTGCCTTGATCATGCTTTTTAAAGCTTTGGCTTCCTCATCGATCACGGGAAGTTCTTCCTTGATATTTCCCAGTCCGAAGGAGATGTTCTGGTATACCGTCATGTTCGGCCACAGTGCATAGTTTTGGAACAGGAATCCGACTTTTCTCTTATTTGCGGGAACATTGATCCCCGCTTCACTATCGAATACCACCCGGTCTCCGATCTTGATCTGCCCGCTGGTAGGGGTCTCCAGACCGGCGATCATACGTAAGGTAGTGGTCTTACCGCAACCTGAGGGACCAAGCAGAGTGATAAAGGAATTATCCTCCATATCCAGACTCAGATCATCTACCGCATAGAATTTTCCCCAACGTTTTGTAACATGTGTTAATTTGATTTCCGGCATAGTTATTTACCTCCGATACCTTCATCCAGGCTGGACCCGGTCAGTTTATTTACCAAAGTGTTAAAGATCAGGATCGTTACGATCAGGATCAGGTTGATGGCGCTGGAGAATGCATACAGTCCCATCTCATCGAAATAATCCAGTGTTGTGGAGAGGATAAAGCCCTGCGTACATAACAGTAAAAACAGGGACAGCTCTCGCAGACAGGTCATGAACGGAAGCATATATCCGTTGATAATGGAAGACTTCTGGATCGGAATGATGATCCGCAGCATCCGCTTGTACCAGGGAATATCCTGGATGATGGCCGCTTCCTCGATCTCTCCCGACAACTGCAGCATGGAGTTCAGTGCACTTCTGCTGGCAAAGGGAATGTACTTGATCACGCCTGCGATGATCAACAATGTGTAAGTGTTGAACAGGTTGATCTTGTCATTGGAGAACAGGATGAAGAACGCTGCGCCCACTGCCAGGGACGGCATCAGGTACGGCAGGAATGCCACACCGTTGACGTAATTGGCCCACTTGCTTCTCCGGTTCTTGGATACTGCATAACCGATCAGGGTGCCAATCGTACCTGCGATCAGAGCACAGCAGACAGCAACTAACATTGTTCCCTTGAATGCTCTCCAGATCAGCGGATTGTGAAGAATACCGGGCTGTCCGTACAGAGCACCGGCTCCGTTGTTATCCGTCAGCCACCACTTGGTGGTCAGAGCACCGGAATCCATGGTATACAGGAAACTGTAATCTCCCGGATTCGGAAGGAAAGTCTCCAGTGCGAAGGACAGGATCGGGAAAATACTGGTGAAGAAGGTGATGACGATCAGGATGACCGCGATCAGATATTTCCCGACTTTTCCTAAGTTGATCTTGGAGATCTGTCCGGATTTACCGGTAACCGTCGTATAATTTTTACGGCTCTTTAAACTCATTTGGTTCATTAACAGGATCGCCACACCGAAGATCATCATGATGATGGCAAGAATACTGGCTTCCCCGGTATACTTGGAGTTCATGGAGATATACTTGGTGGACAGAGTGGTCAGTCCCAGGTAGTGCGGTACGGGATAACTTCCCATGGCGCTTCCGAATACCAGCAGGATCGTGGAAAGAATCGCCGGTTTTACCATAGGTAAGGTAATGCGGAACATGGTCTTCCACTTCGGTGTATCCAGGATTGTCGCTGCTTCCTCCAGATTGGCATCCATGTTGCGGAAGATACCGCCGATCAGGATGTAGGCAAAGGGGGCGTAATGCAGTCCCAATACCACTGCACTGGGGAACAGCCCCAGGCACCACCATTTTGGCATCGTAATATTAAAAAGAGATGCCAGCAGTCCGTTGGAGGTTCCGGTGACTGCATTACTGTTGAACACATTCTGCCATACCACAGCCAGTGTCCACTGGGGCATGATGTAGGGGAAAATAAAAATAGAGCTTAAATATTTTTTACATTTTAAATTGGTCCTCGTAATTAAGAATGCGAACAAGCCGCCGAACAAAATGGAGATCAGGCAGGTAAATACTGCCAGAAGCACGGTATTTAACAGCGGTGTCCACAGATTTGTTCTCGCCAGTTTACTGGTGAACAGATCCGCATAGTTGGCAACGGAATACCCGCTTGCCTTTCCGGTAAGATGTGCATCGATGGTGCCCGGATGGATCTTGAAGGTATCCTCGACGATTGCCACGATCGGCGCCACTGTGGTAAAAGTAAGTACAATACCAAACAGAAGCAGAATGATATTTTGTGGCTTGGAGAAATACGTCTTGATCTTGTTCAGAACAATCACCATCTTGCTTGTTTTTTTTGTGGCACTCTGATTCATGGTTAACCTCTCTTCCCAATACAAGCTTTTGGTCCTGTAAACCATCCACCCCTGCGAATAAGAAAACTGCTACTTCCATGCAGGCATGATGTAGCAGATTTTCTTATTCTGACAGGACAAATAGTCACTTTTCTATATCATATATCACTCAGCAGTATACTTCGGTAACAGCTCGATCCAGCTTCCTACCGTGAAGGATACGGATGCGCAGTACTCAGGATCTTCCAGCACCAGTTCGCCATCGGTAGACCACCAGTCGAAGCCTCTGTCATTTTTGCTCTCGTATACAACATTACCGTTCTCATCATTACCGCCGGTGCTGTGCTGATAGGTAGCTTCGATTGCCTTTGCCACTTCAGGGTTAGCGGAATAACCGCCCATGTCTTTGCCCCATGCGCTGAAGCCGTCTTCCGTACAGGTCATGTATGCGATGAAAGCACATGCAGTCCAAGGCAGCGGGCTGTTATCGGTAACAAACAGATAATGGCAGTAACCGTATCCGCCGATTCCCTTATAATCATCCTGATAAGCGGCAACCTTGATATTGTTCACAGATACACCTGCGGATTCTTCTACGGAGCGCAGTTTACTGTATACTAACAGTCCACACTGATCGGTAGCGGAATCGGATACCAGCGTATTACAGATAGGTCCATCATCGGTCTGGGCATTGTAGCTGCCTACCCAGAGCTTGATCCATGCCAGGGCATATTTACCATCAGCGCCTAAGCCTAAATCATTTGCCTCGGATTCCATCTCATCAATCGTGGGCTGGAAGTAAGCCTGCTCATCAGCGGGTAATGCATTGAAAGCATCCTTTAACATGGCTGCGTATTTGTCTTCGGTCAGCATGTACAGGAAATTCTTACCTACAACCTCGGAATCAATATCCATGAACAATGCGTGAGTTCCTTCCGCCACGAAGTCCCAGCAGTTGTCATATACTTTATCTCCGGTACAGTTGTATTCGAATACCTTATTCAGCGTCTGTAATGCCAGATAACCGTCCACCGCATCTGGTGTGGTTCCGTTAGCCTCTGCCCATTCCTTGGGAATGAACGTATCCAGTATTCCGGTCTGTGTCATCTTGGATTCGATCTGATTACCATCCTGGATCAGGGTCATTGCGAAGGTTCCTTCCGGCTTCAGGGAATCAGCGGTCAGCTGTTCAAAGATCTTGTTGTTCTTAGGCTGCTGCCAGTCAAATTCCATGCTGTAAGAAGGATCAATAGACTGCAGATACTCGATGAACAGAGGAAGTGCTGCTTTACCACGGCTGGAATTACCTACACCGTAAAAGGTCTTGCCGTTGGATTCTTCGATGGCCTTCTGTGCCAGTTCCTCCATGGTCATTCCTTCTGCCTGTTTGATGATCTGCTGAGTTGCAGTAAGATTTGCGTCGTCGGCTACCTCCGGGGTCTTGGTCTCTGCCACCGTCTCGGTTCCGGCTGTCTGTGTGTTATCTGCGCTTCCAGTTGCCTGGTTCTGGGTCTCGCTGCTGCCGCATCCGGCTAACATACCAACACTCAGTGCACAGATCATAAGTAACGATACTACTCTTTTCTTCATATGCTGTCCTCCCTTGAAACATATAGTTTGTATAACCCTTCATGGTTCACGTACTTGGAATGGGATGTTTCCCACTTCCGTTCTGATGATTCTATTATACGTTGGGAATTCAGCAATTTGTATAAGGCAAAACTGTTATTATTTTAATATTTCTGATACTATGTATAGTTTTTCTGCTATTTTATTGTTTCTTTTGTGCATCTTTTTAGCTTTACATGCTTCTATCCTGGTATTCGGAAGGAGTAACACCAACAATCCGCTTAAAGCTGCTGGAAAAATGTGCAACATCACGATAGCCTACCTGCTCTGCAACTTCGTACACCTTATTCCGGCAGTCATTCAACAGTTTCATGGCAGTGCGCATACGCACTCTGGTAATGTATGCCGCCACCGTGTAATCCGTCTCCCTTTTGAATGTATGACTCAAATGTCCTTCACTGATCCCCAGGTGCTCTGCGATCTGGGCCACACACAGTTCCGGATCCCCATAATGAGCGGAAATATAGTCTACGGCTGCCATGACATATTTGCTCTTATCGCCTTTATTTAAGACCAGTTCGGGAAGCGGCTCCTCCTTGCTGTTTTCCAATTTTTCCTGTGTCCTCTTACGTTTCTCCAGTGCATTGCTCACTGCCTGTTCCAGTTCCCCGTCTCCAAAAGGCTTTAACAGATAGTCACTGGCCAATAATTTCAGGGCGCTCTGCGCATAGGAGAATTCACTGTAAGCAGTTAAAAAGATCACACTGACATCATTGCCTTCTGCCCGCAATTCCTTCAGCATTTCGATGCCGTCCATTTTGGGCATACGGATATCGCAGATCAGCAGATCCGGATGATATTTCCGCACGGCTTCCAGTCCTTCGATTCCGTTGCCGGCTTCCGCCACGACGACACAGTTCAGTGTCTGCCAGTCTGTCTCCATCACGATTCCTCTGCGCACCAGCATCTCATCATCGATCACGATCACTTTGTACATCGTATTACTCCCTCCATTATTTCTTCCCGTTTTCTGTATATTCCCCACTATCCGGTAAAAATTCCTCTCTGCCCGTTGCTCTGTATCGGTTCCTCAGGCTTCTCCGTATCTTACCGGCAGCCGTAATGTCACTTTCGTGCCGTGGACTTCGCCTTCCTCTTCTGTTCGCTGTCCGTCCGTAGGGTTTTCGGCGTTTGAGGTAAGACTCTCCATATGGATGCCGTATTCTTCCCCATAGGTCAGCCGGATAATGGTATCCACGTTAGAGACCCCGATATGCCCCACCAGCTGCTCCTGTCTTCTGTGATTGATGGCATCCATCCATTCTTCGGGAGCGCCACAGCCGTCATCGGTTACTTCAATACACAGGACATCTTCCTGTTCTGTGATCCGCACAAGGATATTTCCTTCTTCACTCTCCTTTAATCCGTGTAGTACCGAGTTCTCCACGATGGGCTGTATGATCAGCTTGGGGATCACGCACTCTTCCAGTCCCTCTTGCAGATCCACGGCATACAAGAACTTATCATTGAAACGGATCTTCTGGATATCTACATAACAGTTCACCAGTTCCAGTTCTTCTTTCAGATAGATGAACTGTCTCTTGGAGATACTGGTCCGCAGGATCTTCGCCAGGCCCGCTGCCATGGTGGCGATCTCCGGAATGTGATTGGCCTTCGCCACCCATTTCATGGTATCCAGTGTATTGTACAGGAAATGGGGATTTAACTGTGCCTGCATCATGGCAATATGGGAAGCATTGAGTTCCTTCTGCTTCTCCACCTTATCCTGCACGCTTTGCTCCAGTTCGTTGGCCATGATATTAAAGTTCCGGGACATTTGTCCCAATTCATCCTCCCTGTCGGAGGCAATTCTTACACTCAGATCTCCCTCCTGTAGAGTACGCATGGCAGTATTCATCCGTTCAATGGGTTTCGTCATATTCCGCCCCACACGGGATGCTACGATCACACACAGCAATACACTGATGGTCAGCATCACGATCAACACACTGTACATGGAGTTCAATACTTCTGTTGAAAATACACTGGGACACGCCATCACAGTATACAGACCACTCTCTCCCAAGGGCTGGATCAACAATTCTCCTGCCCGATAGACCCCCAACAATTTATGACCACTCATCAGTTCCTGACGGATCTGATCTGTCTGCAGGTTACCATTATCATAAATGGTTCTCCAGAAGGGGTCCATGATTGCTACCTCCGCTTTGGCATTTCCCTTATCATGAAGCACTTTTTCAAAATTTTCTGCGCGCATGCTGATCACAATATAACCTTCCGGTATACCGTCTTTTCCCATAAGTTTACCAGCTGCATACAATAAAATCTTGCTATCATTAGTATCTGCACGCCGCAGCACCAGCGTCTCTTTACTATCCTCGACTGCTTTCAGGATGCCCCAGTATACAGGCAGATCCCTCTTGGCACTTCCCTGTGCCGTAGTGTAAATACATTTTCCGTTTTTATCATACAGATCAAATTGGGCATATTCTCTGTAATCAGTCACTTCCCGATAGAATTGCAGGTAAATCTTGCTCTTCGACCAGGTGTCATCTTCACCTATCTGGTCCACGATCCGGGTGTTAGCATTTATATTCTCCACTACCGTCTCGAACTCCTGAAACAATTCCAATATGCCGGCATCTATCTGTTCCGCCTGCTCTGTTACTTTTTTCTCATAATCGCTGTTGATCTTGGTCTCCATAGTCTGGATCAGGGATACCCCAAAAAGCAATAACGGCAATAACGCAACTACACCGAAGCAGACCAGCAACTGTCTGTGAAACGACTTTTTAATCCACTTTTTCATCTGTTCTCCCCTGTAACGTCTCCCATGTGTTCAGAATTTTTTCCTTTTCCTGAGAAGCCCAATGAATATCATAATCGATCGTTTTTAATTTTGTCTGCTCCGGTGCTGCATACTCTTCCATATCATTGCGGACAGTTCTCCGGAAAAAGGCTTCCTCCACCAGTCTCTGTACATCACTACTGACGGTAAATTCCAGAAATAATTTAGCATTTTCCATATGCTTTGCGCCCTTGACGATTGCTGTGGCATCCGGTATGGCACTGGTGCCGTCCGTGGGGTAGATCACCGTAATATCTGCGCCTTCCAGAATCTTCTGTCTCGCCATTCCCTCCGTGGTAATACCTACCAGTCTGGTACCGGCATTGACTTCCTCCAGCACTGCAACAGATGAGGGCGACAGGTAACCATCCAGTGCACCGGTAAAGTCCTCCAAAGTCTTCTGCGCATCCTGATCCGATACCTGAAGCATCGTGCAGAGTGCTGTATAACTACTGCCGGATTTCGTGGGATCTGCGAACGCAATCTTTCCCTTCCAACGATCGGTCTGCAATTCCTCCCAGGTTCTGGGAGCCGCTACGGGATAGACCAGTTTATTGTTATAGATAAATACAGTCGGCAGCACAGAAAAGGGCGTATAGGCATCTCCCTCCGTGCGATACTGTTCCGCAATTTGATCTATTTCGCTGACCTTATAAGGTTCCAGATAGTCTCTGCACTCCTCAAAATTCTCAATACCGCCACCGAACATGACATCAAAGGTACCAGGCGCATCCTGTTGTAATTCATCAAAAAGTGCCAAAGTATCTCCTGCCTTGAGTTCCACAAAAATCCCTGTACGCTCCTCGAATTCTTTGATGATCGGTTCATATACTTCCTCTTTATGAGCAGTATATACGATCAGTTTTTTATCCTCCGGAATCTGATAGACTGTTTCCTCCGACTGACCGCAGCCGGTAAGTAGAAAAATTGCCGCTGTCAGAATGGTTATGGCAAATATTCTTATTTTATGATTTTTGCTATAAATCTCCATACTTTCCCCTTACTTTCCTTCGCCGGTACCGCCTACCTTACGTTGTAATCTAAGCATCCTGTCGTACTGCACATACATTTTCTGCACTTCGTTCTCCAGAATATAATAGTGACGGATGTACGGGATCAGCAGGATCAGGATCACTACCGGGAGTAATAAGGTAAAAAGGCTGTCAGAGATCACACTTAAGACAATCGCCAGCATCTCTAACAACGCAAAAGTCACCGTAACGATCAGATGGATCAGGCGCTCATGCTGAAAAAATCCCACCTGCACCAGATGCTCCTGAAGCTTGTCCTGAACCATTTCCTGCATAGTCTGTTCCTCAGTATCCGTTTTCTCTGTATCAGTTTTCTGTGTATCCGACTGTCTCTGTATCGCTTGCGTTGAGTATTCGCCGTCCTGTGATAATGTCTGCGCTCTCTGCTCCATTTTCTGAAGCCACTCATCTATTTGTTTTCGATATTGCAAAATGCGCTGCTCCATTATTTTCCCCACCTTCCCGGTACTTGTATTACTCCATCATAGCTATTCTTTCGTTTTTCGTCAATGTGCCATAAATACAAATAATTCCAAAACAGTTATTTTCCTCCAAATACAGATTCTTGTGCAAGCACAAATCTGTACTTGGCTCATCGTATACACA